>Ga0078972_1002605_pt1 | contig 58842 bp, 54 predicted proteins | sample YelNatPaOPGAMG01_FD_67568 | JGI IMG/M metagenome (GOLD analysis project Ga0078972, IMG submission 67568) | Hot spring thermophilic microbial communities from Obsidian Pool, Yellowstone National Park, USA - OP-RAMG-01 (SPADES assembly) (version 2) | ecosystem: Environmental > Aquatic > Thermal...
TGTCAATATATAATTTTTCCTGGTTATTATTGTGTATATTTTAAGGCGCGCTTTATTTATATTAATTACTTACCTGTATTTCAATAAATTCGCTACCCTATTATTATTCGTGAAATTTGCCCGCGCGCTTTAAGCGTTTTAATTGACTCGGTTCTAATAAGACTGTAAAATTCATTATATTAAAACACACAGCCCGAGAATACGGATACCGGAGCGTCGAAAATGAGCAAAAAATCGGCACGTGCAAAACTTGCGCTGATATTTCTGATAATGCTGTTAGCCGCCGCGGCAGCTTTTTTTATTATAAGCGGCGTTTCGCAACAGTCGGAAGCGCCCCGGAGCGTTTCGCTCAAAGTGACCGTTATCGACGTCGGCCAGGGCGACAGCATACTCGTCACGTCCGGGCGGGACGCCATGCTTATCGACGCGGCCGAAAAGAAAAAGGACGCCGCGGTCATAAACGAGCTTAAAAAACAAAACGTAGACGACATCGACGTGCTCGTCGCAACGCATCCCCATTCCGACCACATCGGGGGCATCTGCGACGTGATCGACAATTACGGCGTGGGCGAGATCTACATGCCCGACGCCGCCGCGGATACCAAGACATACAGGGATATGATGAGCGACATCAGGAAGCATGACATTCCGGTAATATACGCATACGCGGGGATGAGATTCAGTTTCGGGAACGCCGAATGCACGATAGTTTCCCCGCAGAAAGGCGCGCACACCGACGCGAACAACATGAGCGTAGCGATCCTGCTCGATTTTTACGACACGGGTTTCCTTTTTACCGGAGACATGGAACAAAAAGCCGAAAAGGCGCTGCTTTCTTCCGGGTATGACATCGACGCCGACGTGCTCAAAGTCGCGCACCACGGTTCCAGCACCGGGACGACCGACGCGTTTCTTCGCGCGGTGTCGCCCGCATACGCCGCGATAAGCTGCGGGGCGGCAAATACCTACGGGCATCCTCATAAGGAAACTTTGGACCTTCTTGACAGGTATAACGTTAAATACTGGCGCACGGATATTTCCGGCGGTATAACGTTCGTTTCCGACGGGAAGAGCGTATCCGTCTCGGCGGAGCGCTGACGGCGCCCTAAGGGAGCGGCAACACGTTTATTTCTTGCGTTCTTAACCGGCCGTATACTTTTGAAACCGTATCGAGTGAAATATCGGGCTTTTCGAGCCAAATCTTTACGGTTTCGAGAGATTTGAAAAACAGATAGTCGAACCCGTCCTTCGTTTTTGCGCCGTTTCGCGCCGCCGTCCGCAGAAATTCGGTCGCCGCCGGATTAACGTCGTACGCGTACGCGGCGTTTCTGAATACTCCCTCGGGGATATTTTCCATAACGCCGCCGTTTTTATTTATTTGCGTGTTGAACACGGCGGGAAACTTTTCCGACCCGGAGAGCTCTCCCAATATCCTTATCCTTCTCCCGTCGCCGTATACCGAAAGCCTTTCGCGCAGCATGCGGGCTTTAACCGCGTCGCCTGAAAATATAAAGAGGCGCGGCGCCGTTTTAAGCAAAACGTGGCCGGCGGGATACGCGAGTCCGTCCGCTCCGATCATCAATATGTCCCCGCCTCCGGCATCTTCCATGAACCCTTGCAGGCTCCTCTCGAAACCCATGCAGTCGGTATCGTATCCCGTCGTTTTCCCGCCTTGCGATTTTACCGTGCTTACCGAGCCCGTGTTCTTTGAAGTCATGTCGAGTTTGTCGATATGGGGCGCCATCATAAACGCGTAATCCGCGGACACGTTGAATCCCGCGAAATTTTTGCGAAGCACGCTCAGCGCCGATAAAAACATTGCGCCGTCCGCGGGAAACGGAATGCATACCGCGGGCGCTTGGAGCTCGTCGAAAAACGAATTGATCATGCGTATCGAAAGAGAATCCGAATCTTCCCCGAAAAACGCGTATTGTGCAAAGTCCATGAGACCCGTCCTTTCCGTAGGTTTGATGCTCAGGTATAATACTTTGATATAATACCATAACGCGGGCATATTACAACAAATACCGGCGCAAAAAAGCCGCCCGGGCGGCGGCTTTTTTGTTTCTTCGTTTCCGGTTTGCGGCTATTGGTTCGTCTTGTTGAGGTCTCCGACGATTATCTTGGCGCTGTAATACTGCCCGGATCTCCATACCGTCACGTCTATCGTGTCCCCGATCTTATGGCTCTGTATCACCGCGAGGAGGTCGTCCACGGACTTCAAAGCCTTCCCGTCCGCGGTGGTAATTATGTCAGCCGGCTGTATCCCGGCCTTGTCCGCGCCGCTGCCCTGCGTTACGTTTATTACCGTCACGCCGTCGGGAGAACCGCTCGGGTTGTATTCGTGTTCGGAATCCACGGTGCAGGTTATCCCGATCCCCGGCCGCGCCACGCTTCCCGTCGTCATTATCTGCTCGATGACCGGTTTAGCCGTGTTGATTGGGATCGCGAATCCAATGCCTTCCGAGCTTATCGGCAGCCCGTTGTTGTACTCGGATATGAAGCTTTTCAGCGTTACGATCCCTATTACCTTTCCTTTCATGTCGACAAGAGGCCCGCCGCTGTTCCCCGGGTTTATCGCGGTATCCGTCTGGATGTATTTCTGGCTGAAGCCGCCCGACCTTATGCTCTTGTCGAGCGCGCTTATGATCCCGGTCGTAACCGTCCCCTGTCCCAAACCGTTCGCGTTTCCTATCGCGACGACTCTCTGCCCGACCTGAAGCGTGTCCGAGTCTCCGAGAGCGGCCGCGGTAAGCCCCGCCGCGTCAATCTTCAATACGGCCAGATCGGAAGTCACGTCCGCGCCCACAACTTTCGCCGTATATTCCTTATCGTCGCTCGTCTTTATTATGATATTGAACCTGCCCCTCTGCGATATGACATGGTTGTTCGTAACGATATAGCCGTCTCCGGTGATTATGATCCCGGTGCCCTGAGGGTCGTACTCGTCGGCCGTCCTCGGATCGTCGATCCTCACCATGACAACGGCAGGCGTAACGGCTTTCGCCACCTGAACGTAGGGTTCGTCGGACGAAGCTATTTCGGGCGCGGCTCCTCCTATCTGGGGCGAGTCGGTGGTAAGCTTACCCCCGCCGTTTCCTTCCGTCGCCGCATCAGGCGCGGCGGTCACGACGAGCGGGTTTCGGCTGATGATCGACGGATAAACCGCCGGCATTATCACGAACGCCGTAAATATCCCTCCCGCTATCAGGCAAAGAACCATAAGCACGGCCAATACCGCCTTCAGCGCCCCTCCGCCTTTCTTTTTTCCGCCGGGATACTGGTTCGAGTAATAGCCGCCGTAATTCGGGTAATTCCCCTGCTGGTACTGTCCGTAGCCGGCGGGATCGTATTGCCCGCCGGTGTTTTGATCTCTATAATCGTTGGTATCCATAATATCCTCCGTAATATTTTTGATTTAATTATACCCGCCTATTTTGAACAAATATGTAACGCGCCGTAAACAATATTTTTATTGCTGTTTTTCAGGTTCATTCTGCTGCGCTTTTTGGTTCGGCGTAAGCGATCTCGTAAGCGAGAACGTAAAAGTCGAGCCTTTCCCCACCTCGGATTTAAGGAATATGGCTTCGCCGTGCTGCGCGATTATCCTTTTTACGATAGAAAGCCCGATGCCCGTGCCCGGCCTGCTCCTGCTGTGGGATTTGTCTACCTTGTAAAAACGCTCGAATATGTTCTGGCGCTCTTCCTCGGGGATGCCCTCCCCGGTGTCCGAAACGCTTACGTAAACCTTGTTACCGGCGATTTGAGTATATACGCCCAAGTCGCCGCCGTCGTACGAGAACTTGACCGCGTTGTCGATAAGGTTCGTAATGACCTGCGAGATCCTGTCGCGATCCGCCCACACAAGCAGCCTGCCCTCGCTTAATCTGACGCTCACGGACAGCTTCTTCTCCTCGATCCGCTGCTCGAACATTATTATGCAGCGGCGGATGAGCTCGTTTATGTCGAATTCGCTGAGCTCGATCGGGAATTGCCCGGACTCTATCTTCGCGAGGTTCAGCAGGTCGGTTATAAGCGCGCTCATGCGCTTCGTTTCGGAGAGCACCACTTCTAAGTATTTGTCCCTGTCTTCGACCTCTATCGTCCCGTCCAACATGCCCTGGATAAACCCCTGCACCGCCGCGAGCGGCGTCCTCAACTCGTGGGAAACGTTCGCGATAAACGTGTTCCGAAGCCCGTCCTGGAGCTTCAACTCCTCCGCCATCTTGTTGAAAGCCACGGCGAGCTCGCCTATCTCGTCCTTCGTCATCGGCTTGACCCTGAAATCGAGATTTCCTCTCGAAAGCTCCGAGGCAGCGGCGGAAACGGCTTTTATCGGCTTGACGATATACCTTGATAAAATGAAAACGAGTATCGAAGCGAAAGCGACCGAGATCATAAGCGGGAAGAACACCTGTCCGAATATGGCCCCGAGCCCCACGTTGAAATCGTTGACTTCCTTGTTCACGATTATAGCGCCCATGATATGCGGCGCGCCGCCCGCATCTTCCACTGTCAATGGTATCGCTACGGACATCACGGTCTCCGCGAACGAGTTGTCCACATTGGAAACCTGCTTCACATAATTGCCCTTTAGCGTTTCGCTTAAAAAATTGCCCACGCTCCTTGGGAGCGTATCCTTTATAACGCTCAATTTAGCCGGGTCTTCGGACATGAATACCGTGCCGATGCTGCTTACCAGCCATATCACGGTATTTTCTCTCTTCGCTTTGTTGTACAGCTTTTGCGCGAAATCGTCGTTCGTGAGGCTCCCGTAATAGTTGTCGTTCATCCAGACGTTTATTTCCTTGGCGTTCAGTATCATCGCGTCCATCTGCAGATCAAGATAATTGTTCCGGAGGATCCCGAAAAAAATACCTCCGAGAAGCGTGAACGCTATCACGATTATGAGCAGATATACGAAAAGCATCCTCGCGAAAAGAGACCTGTTCATAGATCACCTTACTTCAAACTTGTAGCCGACGCCCCAAACGGTCTTTATCTCCCAATTCTTGCCCTGATCGTACAGCTTTTTTCTTATCCTTTTGATGTGCACGTCCACCGTCCTCGAATCCCCGAAAAAATCGAAATCCCATACCTGCTGAAGCAGCTGCTCTCTTGTGAACACCTTGTTCGGATGGGAAGCGAGGAACGACAAAAGCTCCAGCTCCTTGGGAGGCATCTCGACTATCTCGTTCTTATACAAAACCGTATAGTTGGATATGTTTATCACGAGATCGTCGAACACGATTTCGTTCACTTCCTCCTCATGCTTGCTCGCCCTGCGCGTGACCGCTTTTACCCGCGCGATGAACTCCTTCGGATCGAACGGCTTAACGATATAATCGTCGGCGCCCAGTTCGAGCCCCAATACCTTGTCGAACGTTTCGCCTCTCGCGCTCAGCATGATGACGGGCACGGAGCTTGTCTTTCTTATCTGCTTTAGCACTTCCCAGCCGTCAATTTTCGGCATCATTATGTCTAAGACCACGAGTTCCGGGGTTTCGCGCGCGAATTCGTCGATCCCCGCCTGTCCGTCGTACGCGACGGTCACGTTGTAGCCCTCTTTTTGCAGATAAAGCTTTATGACTTCGCATATGTTCTTGTCGTCGTCGATCACCAATATGTTCTTCGGCATATTCCTCACCTCGCGATTATTATAAATCAGCGCCGCCGCGCTTAGATATGACTGACAATGTTTTTTTACCGATTATTCATAGAAGTTTCATACTTCGACGACTTCTATCCCGTTTTCTTCAAGCATGGCGCAAAAAACGCCGCGGCCTTCGCGCAGCCTTCCCGAAAACGTTCCGTCATAGATGGATTTAACTCCGCACGAAGGGCTTTTCGATTTCAGATACGCTTTTTTCGCGCCGAGGCGTTTGGCTTCCTCAAGCGCCTTTTTCGCGCCCGCGATGAATTCTTCGGTCCTGTCCGAACCGTCGCTCCCTATCACCCTCGCCCTTCCTTCGAGCACGTCTTTCCCGTCGCCGCCCGCGATCTCCGAAGGCAGGCGCGGTATTTTCAGCCCCCCGAGGCATTCCGGGCAGACCGGGACAAGCTTCCCTTCAAGGCAAAGCTTCTTTATTTCAGTATCCTCGCGGGATTCTCCGTCGTATCTGCATTTTCTTCCCGCAAGGCACGCGCTCGCTATATCCATCCTGTTCACCGCGCTTTCAGCGTCACGACGGTAACTCCGGCTTCGCCCTCGCCGTACCTTCCCTGACGGTAAGACTCGACGTGCGGATGAGACTTAAGAAAATCCCTGATCCCCGCGCGCAGCACTCCCGTGCCTTTCCCGTGGATGACGAACACCTCGCTAAACCCCGACAGGTACGCGTCGTCGAGGTATTTGTCGGTTTCGAGCACGGCTTCGTCGAGCGTCATGCCGCGCACGTCGACCTGCATCTGAGCCGCCGCGCCGGTCCTCTTTACTCCGCTTACGTGCGAAACCTGCTTTTCTTTTTCGGCGGGCTCCACCTCGTCGACCGGTACGGACAGCTTAAGCGCCCCCGCCTGCACATAGACGCTCCCGTCTTTTGGCTCCTTTAGCACGGTGGCCTTCACTCCGTGGTTTAAAAGCGTTACGGTGTCTCCCGGGGATATGTCCGCGGCGCTTGCGCCGCCGCGTATTTTTTCCTTTTTAAGAAGGCTCCCCGCAGTCTGCTCTATTTTATCGTTGAGCCGCTTTCGCGCCTCGTTCATTTCCCGCTGGCCCGCCGCGCCGGCCGCCTTTAGCTCCGCTATGACGCGCTCCGCCTCCTCGCGCGCGTCTTTAAGTATCCGGAGCGCCTTTTCGTTGGCCTCTTCTATTATCTTTTTGCTTTTCTCGTTCGCTTTTTTTAGCTCTGCGTCCGATTTGTCCTTGATCGACTGCGCCGTCCTCCTGAAGCTCTCGGCCTGCCGTTCCTTGCGCTCCGCGAGCTCCCTCTGGCGCTCCGCCTCGCCCAAAAGCCGCTCGAACCTGACCGTTTCCTCGGACATGTGCCGCCTCGCGCGCTCTATTATCCCGTCGGAAAGCCCTAATTTTTTCGATATCTCGAACGCGTTCGAGACCCCGGGTATCCCCATTATCAGCCTGTACGTCGGGCTCAAAGTTTTTATGTCGAACTCCATGCTCGCGTTTCGGTACGTTTCGCTCGCGGCTGCGAACGCCTTTATCTCGCTGTAATGCGTCGTGGCAAGGACCGTGCAGCCGCGCTGAGCCAGCTCCTCCAATATCGACATCGCGAGCGCCGTCCCTTCCGCGGGATCGGTGCCCGCCCCCAATTCGTCGAGGAGCACGAGCGATTCCCCGTCCGCCGATCCCATTATGCCCGTTATGTTGGACATATGGGACGAAAACGTGCTCAGGTTCTGGGCTATGCTCTGCTCGTCGCCTATGTCCGCGTAAACCGCCTTGAAGACGGGCAGCTTCGTGCCGCCGTCCGCGGGCACGAACAGCCCGCTCTGCGCCATGACGCACAGCAGCCCCGCAAGTTTTAGCGTAACGGTCTTGCCCCCGGTATTCGGGCCGGTTATGATTATCCCCGCGCAGCCCTGATCTACGCTTAGCGAAACGGGGACGACTTTTTTCGGGTCTATGAGCGGATGCCTTGCGTTCCTTATGTCCATCTCTTTTTCCGCGGACAGAACGGGCGGCGACGCCTTCATCGACGACGCGAGCGAGGCCTTCGCGAATATAAGATCCAGCCTCGTCAGTATCTCGAGATCGTTTTTCAGTTCGCGCCAATAAGGCCTCAGCCTGTCGCTGAACTCGCGCAGTATGCGCGCCGTCTCGGCCTCTTCGGCGAGCCGCAATTCGCGCAGCCTGTTGTTCGCTTCGACGACCTCCATCGGTTCTATGAAGACCGTCTGCCCGCTCGACGACACGTCGTGTATGAGCCCCTTTATCTCCCGCCGGTGCTCCTGCTTGACCGGCACCACGTACCTGTCGTTCCTTATCGTCACTATCGCGTCCTGAAGGTATTCCCTGTTCTGCGCGGAGCGGATGATGGAATCGAGCTTTTCGCGTATGCCCTCGTTCTCGCGCAGTATGCTCTTTCTTATCCTGCGAAGCTCAGGCGAAGCGGAATCGTCGAGCGTATCTTCGCCTGCGACCGCCCCGTCGATATCGGAAATAAGCTGCGCGGAGAAGAAAAGCCCTTCCGCCATCGTTCCGAGGAGCTTGTAATCCGATTTCCCGAGGGCGTTTTTCGCGCGCCTCGCCGCCTTCATCACTCCCGAAACGCGCAGCAGCTCGCCGCATCCGAGATCGCCCCCGCCTTTTAGCCTTATGACCTCCGGGGATATGTCGGAAAACGAGACTATCGGGTATGCCGCTTCGCGCATCAGCGCGCTTTCCGCCTCGAGCGTCTCCTCAAGAAGCCGCCGCGCGCTTTCGGCGCGCGTTTCCGGCCGGAGCGCCAGCGCGGCGGCCGCTCCCGGCGCGGAAACCGCCTTTTCGGACAGCATCGTTTTTATCTTATCGAACTCGAGCTTTTGAAGAACCTTTTCATCCATGTCTATATAATAATACCACTTTTCTCACGGGCTAAAAGGCCGGCTCAGTCCGCCTTGCCTAAATATTCCTCGAGGCACTGCCCGCTTATCTTCATGCGCGCCGCAGCCTCTACGCCCACGAACCGCCAGTGCCACGGCTCGAAAATCACCTTCGTAACCGGTGTCTTGTCCCGCCCGTACCTGAGAGTGAATCCGTAATTATACGCGTTTTCGTCAAGCCACTTGAACGCCTTCGTTTCCGCGAACCCCTTGTTCATTTTCGTATAGGACGGCGTCACTATGTCGAGCGCGAGCCCCGTCTGGTGCTCGCTCGTGTTGGGGCGCGCGGTTATCGTCGCCGCAAGCTTTTCCGCTTCGCTGCGGCCGTATCCCTTGGAAACATACGCGTCCACCTTCCTCCTGAACAGCTCGTTCTGCCTCTTTTCGCTGCGGTAGGCGTCGACCAATTTTAACGAAACGCCCGCTTTTTTCGCGTCCGCGAACATCCGGCCGCAGACGTCGCGTATCCTTTCGTCCACCTGTCCGCCCCCGAAATCCGCCAATTCCACGGTGAAACCTTCAGGCAGCTTATGCGAGGGATTGACGAGTATCAGGCTCCAGTCCCCCTCGGGCACGGGCACAGGCGACAATATGAGCAAGGAGCCGGATTCGACGTAACCCGCAAGCCCCTTGTACAAAATATGAGCCCATTTCCCGCCCCGTTCGATTACTCCGGCTTCTTCTCCGGAAGGGAGCGCTCCGACGACCGCGGAATCCGCGGCGCCTTCCGCGCGTATGTCGGCCGATACCTCAGCCTTGCAGAAAGCCCTTGCCGTTAACTCGTATGAAGGCGAAGGCCCGGGCTTGGCCGAAGCTGTCTCAACCGGACGTTCCGTAGAAGGTAAAACGGCGGCCGTCCGGGTAACCGCGGGCGTTGCCTCGGTTCCGGTGCGCGAAACGTCGTCCCCGCAGGCAGCCGCGAATATAAAAACAAGGGTGCAGGCAAGCGCGCACCCCGTTTTTATCGGCTTGAACGGCTTTTTGCATCCGCCGCCGGGGTTCATTTGTATCCGTCCGGGTAGGCCTGATGGAATTTCCACGCGCTCGACAATATATCGTCTATCCCGTATTCGGGTATCCAGCCCAATTCCCTCCTTATCTTCTCGGACGACGCGATGAGTATCGCGGGATCCCCCGGCCTCCTGCCCGCCGCCACGAACTGTATCGGCTTTCCGGCGGCTTTCTCCGCCGCCTTTATTATCTGGAGCACGGAATAGCCGTGCTCGCTGCCCAAATTGTACGCGCAGCTTTGGCCGCCGCGTTCGAGGTCTTTAAGCGCGAGCACGTGCGCTTCCGCGAGATCCGTGACATGTATATAGTCGCGCACGCACGTTCCGTCCGGAGTCGGGTAGTCTATCCCGAATACCTGCAGGCGGTCGCGCCTTCCGTTCACATGCTGGAATATGATGGGTATCAGATGCGTCTCCGGATTGTGGTCTTCCCCTATGTCCCCTTCGGCGTCGGCGCCGGCGGCGTTGAAGTACCGGAGCGACTTGTATCTTATCCCGTACACGCCCGAAAAATCGTCGAGCATGTTTTCGATGATGAGCTTCGTCTTCCCGTAGATGCTCAGCGGCTTTTTCTCGGCGTTCTCGGTGATGGGCACCTTGTCCGGCTCGCCGTATACCGCCGCCGTCGAGGAAAATATGATCTTGTCCACTCCCGCGTCCATCATCGCCTTCAACAGGTTCATAGTTCCGGCAACGTTGTTTTCGTAATAGGCGTGCGGGCTGCGCATCGATTCGCCCACGAGGCTGAACGCGGCGAAATGCATTACGGCGTCTATTTTATGGGAACGGAATAGCTTTTCCAGGCTCGTTTTATCGAGCAGATCCCCGACGACGAGCTCCGCGCCGCGGACGGCCTCTTTATGCCCTTTGACGAGGCTGTCGAAGACGACCGTTTCGTAGCCTTCCCGCTGAAGCTGGCGGACGGCGTGGCTGCCTATGTACCCCGCGCCGCCGGTAACAAGTACTTTCATGTATCCCTCCTTGCGACTATTGTATTTCGGCTGTCCTTGCCTTTCGCTCCTCCAGATAGCTTTCGAAACTCCCGGCGGTCGCGTTAACAATAAGCGATACCGGAAATCCCGAGGCTTCTATCAGCTCAAGCGCCGAGTCGAACCTGCCGATCCCGAACGCGAAATGCGCGTCGCTCGCGACCGCGATCCGTACGCCGTGCTTCTTGCACATTTCGAGCAGCAGCGCCGCGTTCCGTGCGCTTTCCTTTTTCCTGCCTATCGAATGATCGTTTATCTCGACGAGCTTCCCGAGCCGCGCCGCCTCGCGGACGAGCGCTTCGAGCGCTATCGCGTAATTCGGGTTGTGCGGATGCGCGATTATGTCGACATATTTGTTGTTCATCGCGGCCAAGACCGCGCCGGTGTCCCTCTTCGCGCCGCCGGTCGGCAGGACGACTTCGTGGATGCCCGCTATAACGAACTCGAGTTTTTTCAGGTAAGCGTCGCGGATATCGAGAACTCCCTTAAAGCCCGTTATGTTTGCCTCTATGCCCCGGTACACCCTCACCCCGTTGAGATAATGCGGGATAAACGTAAACGTGTTTATATTGTATTCGGGAGGAGCCGCGTGTATCGACGGGCCGTGGTCGCTCATCACGAAACCCTTTACTCCGTTCTGCGCCGCCGCGGCGGCGTTCTCCATGATCGTCGAATGCGCGTGCCCCGAAAGCACCGTGTGCGTATGCGTGTCTACCTCAAAATGCATTCATCATTCCGTCGTTTCCGTTAGCCTTCGCGCTTCCCTGACCGCGCCCGCCGCGTCCGCGGCGTACGCGTCCGCGCCGATGGAACGCGCGTATTTTTCGGTCACGACCGCCCCTCCTACCATTATCTTAGCCCGCAGGCCTTTATCCCTCGCCAGCCTTATCACTTCGCCCATCTCCGCCGCGGTAGTCGTAAGAAGCGCGGAAAGCCCTATTATGTCCGCGTCAAGCTTCTGCGCCTCGCCCACGATGGTTTCCGCCGGAACGTCTTTGCCGAGATCGGTGACGTTAAACCCGTGGTTCCTTAAAAGCATGGCGACGAGGTTCTTCCCGATATCGTGCACGTCGCCCCTTACCGTCGCTATGACGACTTTCTTTTTCGCGTCTTGCGAAGCCGGGTATTGCTTTTCGAGATATTCGAACGCCGCGCGCGCCGCCTCCGCGCTGTAAATGAGATGGGGCAGGAAAAAGACCTTTTGCTCGTACAGGTCCCCGGCCTTCTTGAGCGCGGGGATAAGCATGTTGTCGATCACCTCGTTCGGCTTGACTCCCGAGGCGATCTCTTTTTCGACGAGCGACGCGATAACGTTCTTTTTCCCGTTCAGGACGGCGTCTTCGACGGAGCTTGCCGCCGGCTGCGCGTTCCCGCCTGAAGCCTGCGCGAACCGGCTCATGTAGCGCGCGAACCCCTCGTCCCTTCCCGTAAGCGCCTCCGCCGCGTGATAGATGTCGCAAATCAGATTTTCGCCCGGATTCATGATCGCCGCGCTCAAGCCTTTCTCGATTGCCATGACGAGGTAAGCGGAGTTTAAAAGCCATCTCTGCGGCAGCCCGAACGAACCGTTCGATATCCCGAGCACCGTTTTGAACCCGTTGGCTGAGCACCATTCGAGCGTTTTGAGCGTCTCCGCGGCGGCTCCGGCGTCCGCCGAAACTGCCATCACGAGACCGTCGACGAGTATGTCTTCCTTGCTTATCCCTTCCGCCTCTATCCTCGCGAACGCCTTTTCTATCACCCCGATACGCCCCTTGGAATCGTGCGGGATGCCTTCGTCGCCTACCGGAAGGAGTATGAACATGGCCTTGTATCGCTTGACGACGGGCAGCAGCCTCTCAAGGCTTTCGCTTTTCGCCGATACGGAATTTACGAGCGCCCTTCCGGGACAGACGCGCAGCGCGCGCTCTATTACCTCCGGTTTCGACGAGTCTATCGACAAAGGCAGCTTCGATTTCATCGCCACCGTTTCGATCACGCCTTCCATCGCTTTTTTCTCGTCCGTTTCCGGAGTGCCGGTATTGATGTCGAGTATGTGCGCTCCGCTTTCCTTCTGCTCGAGCGCGAGATCCAGAGCCTCGTAATAGTCGGCGTTTTTGAGCGATTCCTTCAGTTTCGGCTTCCCCGTCGGGTTTATTCTCTCTCCGATGACGCGGAACCCGGCTCCGAAATAAACGGCGTCTGATACGGAAGTGAGCGCCGGAGGAAGGGCCCCGCGCCATGGTATCGGTTTTAGGCCTTCTATTTCTTCGGCGACCGCCTTTATGTACGACGGATCCGTGCCGCAGCAGCCTCCGATGAGGTTCGCCCCCGCCTCGCAAAGCGGTTTCACATATTTCCTGAATTCCCCGGGCGGCAGGTCGAACCGGGCGGCTCCGTTTTCAATCCGGGGCAGCCCCGCGTTGGGCTTTACATATAGCGGCACAGACGACACTTCCTTAATGCTTTTTACGAGAGGAACCATCTCCGCGGGTCCGGTCGAACAGTTGAGCCCGACCGCGTCCGCGCCCGCGGAAATAAGCGTTATCGCCGCGGCGGCCGGAGACGTCCCGGTAAGCGTCCTTCCGTCCCTCTCGAACGTCATACTCGCGACGACGGGCAGAGAGCAGCATTCCTTCGCGGCTATTACCGCCGCCCGCGCCTCCTGTATGTCGATCATCGTTTCGATCAGTATGAAATCCGCCCCGCCGTCCTCGAGCGCCTTTATCTGCTCCTTGTATACGGCGACGGCGTCGTCGAAGCTTAAATCCCCGAGCGGCCGAAGGAACCTTCCGGTCGTTCCCACGTTGCCGCCCACGAACGCGCGGTTGCCCGCTATGTCTGCGGTAAGCTCCGCAAGGCGCATGTTATACTCGCCGACGCGCCCGCTCAACCCGAATTCGCCAAGCTTCGCCGCGTTTGCCCCGAACGTGGCCGAAGACAGTACCTTTGAGCCCGCCTGAAGGTATCCCCGCTGCAGTTCGATTATAAGATGCGGGTTCTCGAGCGCGAAGCTTTCGGGGCATACGCCCGGCTTCATCCCGTTTTTGAGCAGGAACGTGCCCGTCGCGCCGTCGAGGAGCAATATCCTCTCTTTTAAGTATTCAAGAAAAGTCAGTCCGTCTATCTTTTTCATTCACCGCACTCCGGCTATCGCGATAACCGATTTTTCGGGAGTAAGAAGGTATTTGTCGTTTATCCGCACTCCAAGCCCGCTCATGCCGGAGAGTTCATATAACACCTTCTGGTATTTTATGTCGAGGTCGCCGTATCCGGCGCTGAACCTTTTCGCCGTAAGGCTGCGCCCCGTTCTTTTGAGCATGATGTTCTTCTTTTCCATCAAATAATCGAGCGCGCCGTCGGCAAGCTCCGAAGCGTACGCGTCCAACGCGAGCGCCTTTAGCCCTTCGCCGCGCGCAAGCGCCTCTCCTATCAGGCGGGTCTCGCGCTCCGGGACCGCCGCGCACATTATGTACGCTTCCGCGCACGTTCCAAGAAGCCTTGAAAGCTGAGCGGATTCTATTTCCTCGCCCGCTATCCTGACGCGGCCTGCGCCGGTATGCTCAAGCCTGAAAACCCCCGCCCTGCCGGATACCGAAAACTGCGCCTGAGCGTACCTTAAAAAACCGTCTATCTCACGGTCCATATCGCTTAGTTCCGCGGGTTTCATCCCCATCCTGCGCAGCACCGCCTCGCGCCGCGGCACGGCGGGTATGTAAGGGTAGTCTTCCATCGGCGATCCTCTTCGGTTATGATACACTACTTATATCCAATATTCAACCTTGAAACGGGCGCCCCGGTATGGTTAAATATACACACGGCTACAAAACTCGCGCGGGAGAGGATTATGGGCATACTGCAAAAACTGTCCGAAAGAAAAACGGCATATTCTTTTGAGTTTTTTCCGCCCAAAACCGATACTCCCCTCGAAGCGGTTTACGACGCGATAGAGAAACTGTCTTCGTTCGACCCCGCGTTCATAAGCGTCACCTACGGGGCGGGCGGCGGCAATAAGGACAGGGTCGTCGAGATAGCCGAGCATTTGAAAAACAGGAACTACGAAGCGATCGCCCATCTTACCTGCGTCGGAGCGGACAGGGATTCGATCGGCGCGATGCTTGACAGCCTCGATTCGAAAGGGATACGCAACATACTCGCGCTGCGCGGAGACCTCCGCGAGGGCATGGATCATTCGTCCGCGTTTTCCCACTACCGCCACGCGAGCGACCTCATAAAAGACATAAAAAAAAGGAACGTGTTTACCGTCGGCGCGGCGGCTTACCCCGAAACGCATATGGAGAGCGGATCGCCCGAGGAAGACATGCGCTACATGCTGTACAAGGAGGAGCTTGGCGCGGATTTTTTCATCACGCAGCTCTGTTTCGACAAGAACGCGCTGATCGGCTTCCATGACAGGGCGCGCAAGGCGGGAGTGCGCGCTCCCATCATCACGGGCATAATGCCGGTATTGAACCCGAGCCAGATAACGAGGATGGCGCTTCTGTCCGCGTGCTCGATTCCCGCGCAGCTGTCGAGGATAATAAGCAGGTACGGCGCAAACGCGGAGGATTTCAAAAAAGCGGGGCTCGATTTCGCGATCGACGAGATCGAGTTCCTGATAAAAAACGGCGTCACAAAATTCCACATATATACCATGAACAGGCCGGAGGCCGCGCGGCAGATAATCGAAGGCAGCAGCCTCAACGCTTAAGTTGCGCAAAGCGCTTAGGCGCCCGAGCGCCTCCTGCGCTTTTCGGAATACATGTCGCTGTCCGCGACGCTTATGAGCGTCTGCGCGGTCTCGGTTTGGCCGTATTCCGCCTCTTTGAATCCGAAGCTCATCGATATGCCCTGCGACTCGCCCGCGAGACAGTTCCTCGTCTCCCTTTCGATCTGCGCCGCGATTACGCTCGCCTGCTCCCTTTTTATCCCGGGCAGTATGAGCACGAACTCGTCGCCGCCGAGCCTGCACGAGAACCCGGAACCGTTTACGTACTTTTTGAGCACGTCCGCGACGGAGCGTATCATCGCGTCTCCCGCGCCGTGCCCGTAGGTGTCGTTGATCGCTTTCAGCCCGTCTATATCCGCGAAGCATACCGTCAGAGGCTTCTTTTCCTTCCTGCACTGCCGGTATACGGCCTCGAGCTTCTCGGTGCCCGCGCGCCTGTTCAGCAGTCCGGTCAGCGCGTCGATGTTCGCCATCATGTCGAGCTTTGTCTGCGCCCTTTTGTATTCGGTTATATCGCTAAAAAGCGTCGCGACCATATTCTCGCCGCATATCCTCGAAAGCGAATGGCTGACCTCGAATATCCGCCCGTCCGGAGCGCAATATTCCTCCCTCGCGTCTTTCGCCGCGCTTACCCCGGCGCCTATATTTTTCGTCATCCGGCGCTCGCAAATGAACCCGAAAAGCTCCCTGAACGCCTTGTTGTCGTAAATTATTTCCATCGTGTCCCTGTTCCAGACGGCGATAGCGCGGCTCGCCGAAAAAAGCGCCGCCCCGGCCTTGCGCATGTCGTCGTCCCTTGGCTCGTCCGGAGACAGCGCGGCATAGGTCTGCGCGTATCTGCGCGCGTTAACCGCGGCGCTTTCGTCCGCCTGCCGGTCGAAGCAGTACATTATTATCCCTTCCGTGCCGTGCGCCTTTCTGTAAGGGACGCTTAAAATGTCCGCGGCGCGCTTTAAGCTTTTTATCCGTTTGGTTTCGTAATCGGCCTTGTCTTCGAAACCGGGGCAGAGGATAGGGACGACGACGCTTTTCCTCGCCCTCCATTCCTCCTTAAGCTTGAACCTTTCCTGTCTCTTTTCGTACAGGGACGCGCAGAACGCCCCGAAGCTTTCCGCCGTGACCTGAAGGAAAGCGCGTTCTTTCTTCAACGGCTGCGCTCCCGTGAATATGTCGCATATCGCGGGCAGGATCTTTTCCGCCGCCTGCGTCCTCGACTCGCGCATTTCGAGTATGAACGCCATGACGGACTGCATCCCCGAAAACCTCGTCCCGTAAACCGAAAGCCTCGCACGGAACGGCTCGCCGTCGATTTTCAGGTCGAGCTCCGTTTCCGCCGGTTTCGTCCCGGCCTCGGCCAACAGCAGGAAATCGTTTTTATCCGCGAGCATGTCGGTAAAACTGATCCCCGCGAACAATCCTGTTCTCTCGGCCGTTTTGTTCGAATAAACGATTTTTCCGCTTTTTACGCTAATAAAAACGAGGGGGACGGGAATATTGATCAAATATTGACGCACATCGAAATAGTCCATATTATCAGCACCCGAGATAGAGTTGATATGATTATACCCGCAGGCCGCGAAAAAAATTGGCGAACCGCGCGAGCCCCGCCCATAAATTAAAAGAGATATTGAGTTATTATGTTGAAGGGCCGCGCGGCGGCGGCCTTCGCGGAAACATTTTGCGGCCGCCGTCTTTCGCCCGAAATAAAGCGCCCCGCATTTCTTTTCGAAAAACGCGGGGCGGCGTAATTATAATTCAAATCCTCGCGGTTACTTTACGAGAACGCGAAAACGAGTTCGCAGCTCGCCACGACTTTCCCCCGCACGTACGCTTTCCCGGAGCCCATGCCGATGTTACCCTTTATCGTTTCGATGACCGTATCGAGTTCGAGGACGTCCCCCGGCACCACCGGCTCGTTGAAGCGCGCGTTTTTTATCCTCCCCAAGAAAGCGAGCTTTCCCTTAAGCTCGTCCTTCGTAAGCAGGGCGACCCCTCCCGTCTGAGCGATGGCTTCGATTATGAGCACGCCGGGCATGATCTTCTTATCCGCAAAATGTCCCTGAAAAAACCACTCGTTCCCGCTGACCGCTTTTACTCCCTTCGCCGACTCGCCGGGCACAAGCTCGTCTATCCTGTCGATCATCAGGAACGGCTCCCTGTGCGGCAGTATGTTTTTTATATCGTCTATTCCAAGCATATTTCATTATCCTTTTCGATTTTTATTAAACCTTCCTTAAGAGCACGCAGCTGTTATGGCCGCCGAATCCGAACGAATTCGATATCGCGTATTCGCAGTCGAGCTTCTTCGCCTTGCCCTTGACGTAATCGAGGTTGCAGCCTTCGCCTTCGACCTCGAGGCCTATCGTCGGGGGCGCCATCCCGGCGTTCAGCGCGCCCATCGTTATCGCCGTCTCAAACGCGCCCGCGCCTCCGAGCAGGTGCCCGGTCATAGACTTCGTCGAGCTGACGAGAAGGTTTTTTGCGTGGCTCCCGAAAGCCTTCTCGATCGCGAGGCTCTCCGAAACGTCGTTCAACGGAGTTCCCGTACCGTGCGCGTTGATGTAGCCAACCTGCGTCTTGTCGATCCCGCCCGCCTTTAGGACAAGCTCCATCGCCTTAGTCGCCCATATGCCTTCGGGCTGAGGGGCGGTTATATGGTACGCGTCGCAGGTCTGCGCGTATCCCGCAAGCTCGCCTAATATTTTCGCGCCGCGCCTTTTCGCGTGCTCCTCGCTCTCGAGAACGAGAAACGCCGCGCCCTCTCCCATGACGAAACCCTGCCTGTCCTTGTCGAACGGTATGCTGGCGCGCTTCGGGTCGGTGCTCTCCGACAGCGCTCCCATCTGGTGGAACCCCTGTATGGAGAGTTCGATTATCACCGACTCCGCTCCTCCCGCCAAGATCACGTCCGCGCGCCCGTCCTTCACCGCGTAATAAGCGTCTCCGACGGCGTCCGCGCTCGACGAGCACGCCGTCACGATGCAGTAGCAGGGGCCGTGGATATCGAGCCTCATCGCGATCAGTCCCGCCGCGGAGTTTATTATAGCCTTGGGTATGAAATATGATGATACCGCTCTCGGGCCGTTCGTTATAAGTTCGTCGTACTGCCCGCAGATAGTCCCAAGGCCTCCCATGCCGCTTCCGAGCACGACGCCGACGCGCGCGCCGTCGTAATCGCCCTCTTTCATCCCGCTGTTCTCCCAGGCCTCCATCGCCGCGCAGATCGCGAGCTGCGTGAACTTGGCCATCCGTTTGGACTCCCGCGAATTGATATAAACGCTCGGGTCGAAATCCCACACCTCCGCGTCGCATGTGATCCCGGTAAGTTCGGTGTCGAAGCACTGCGCGCGCCTTATCCCAAGCACGCCGTCGATCGCGTTTTTGATATTCTGCTCATAATTCAAGCCAATCGGCGAGATCGCTCCCATGCCGGTTATCATTACCCTATTGCTCATTTACAATAAATACACCCCTTTTTAACGCCCCCGTTTCAAGCATCCGCCGTTTGCGGCCGCAAAACTACGGGGCCTTGTCCGCATGTCACTGCATCCCTCCGTCGACCCTGATCACCTGCCCGGTAATATAGCTTGCCTCGTCCGAACATAAAAACGCGACGGTATTCGCGACGTCTTCCGGGGTGCCGAGGCGGTTCAGCGCTATGCGCACCGCTATTTTGCTTCTCTGCTCGTCGCTCAATACCTTCGTCATATCGGATTGTATGTAGCCGGGAGCGATAGCGTTCACGCGGACGCCCCGGACGCCGAGCTCCCTTGCCGCGGAAAGCGTCAGGCCGATTATGCCGGCTTTCGACGCGGCGTAGTTCGCCTGCCCGGAATTCCCGAATATGCCTATGACGGAGCTGATATTTATTATCACTCCGCTTCTTTGTTTCATCATTGGCACGTACGCCGCTCTCGTCATATTGAACGTGCCGTACAGGTTCACCCGCATGACTTTGTCGAAATCCTCGTCGGCCATAACCGGTATAAGCGAGTCGCGGGTTATCCCGGCGTTGTTAATCAGTATGTCCACCTTGCCGAATTCCTCGACAGTCTTATCCACCATGGCCTGCGCCTGCGAAGCGTCGCTCACGTCCGCCTTGACGAAGAACGCGCGCACGCCTAACGCCCTGATTTCCTGAACAACGGAATCCGCCCCGTCCTCGACGAACGAATTGACGACTATGTCCGCGCCGTTTTCCGCGAGCGTCAGCGCGATCTCGCGCCCGATCCCCAACGTAGACCCGGTAACGATCGCGGCTTTTCCTTTAAGATCCACCTTCATGGCGTAATCCCTCCTTTTGCCTCAGACAAATTTGATACCTGTAAATTTTTTTACCGCGCGGTTTCAAGGTAGTTTTTCAGGCCGTCGAGATCGCGTATAGATTCCACGATCACGCCCTTTTCGACCCTGCGCTTCAACATCTTGGACAGCACGTTGGAAGGCCCTATCTCGACGAAGCGCCGCACCCCGGATGCGATCATATGCTCCGTGCAGTCGTGCCATCTTACTCTCGAGCACATCTGCTCCGCGAGAAGCTCTCGCATGTCGCTTCCCTTTTCGTACGGCGCCCCGAGAACGTTGGAATATACCGTTCCGTCCGGTTCCGCGATCCCTTCGCCGCGCAGCACGCCAAGAAACTCGTCCGCCGCGCCGCGGAGCAGAGGCGAGTGGAACGGACCGCTGACGCTGAGCATCGAGGTCATCTTCGCCCCCTTCGAGTCGAATCTCTCCCTCAGCTTCACGAGGTCCCTCATGTAGCCGGAAACGGCGGTCTGAAGCTCGGACAGATGGTTCGCGACGTATGCGCCTGTAAAGCCCTCGAGTTCCTTTTCAACCTCGTCCACGCTAAACCCGATCACGGACAGCATCCCGCCCTCTCCTTTCGGGAACGCCTCGTCCATGATCCTGCCTCTTTTGCGCACTAAAGCAGCGCATTGCCCGACGCCGAAAGCGCCGGCCGCGCAGAGCGCGCTATACTCGCCGAGCGACAGCCCCGCATAGACTTCCGCCGCCGCGCCTTCGGCGCGAAGACAATTGAAAAGCGAGATGGAATGCGCGAAAATAGCGGGCTGGACTACTTCGCTTTCGTCCATCCGCCATCCTTCGAAACAGGCCGCCTTAAGATCGATTTCCGAGCCTTTGACGCATATGTCGAACGTTTGTTTATAAATATCGATATTATTGTATAAGTCCTGTCCCATGCCAATGGTCTGCGCGCCCTGGCCGGGGAATAAAAACGCAGTCTTCATACGCTACCTTTCGGCGGTAATCAGGCCGGAAACATTTCGGCATATGTCTTTCAACGCTTTTTCGTCAAACATCTCCTGTATTATGCGCGCCGCGGGCTGCTCCTTGTCGAGCATGCAGGCGCACTGGCCCGCCATGAACGAGCCGTTCTCCTTGTCTCCGTACAATACCGCCCTCATGAGCGAACCCTCGCCGAGTTTTTCGATCTTTTCGGCTCCGCCTTCCTGATACTCGATTTCCTCGAGCTTTCGCGCGAACGGGCTGTACAGCAGGCGCACCGGATGCCCGGTCACCGTTCCGGTCACCCTGGTGTCGATGTCTTTGGCCTTCAGCACCCTGTTCTTGTATTCCCTGTGGGCCGTGCATTCTTCCGCGAGAATGAACCTCGTCCCGACCTGCACGCCTCTCGCGCCGAGGCAGAACGCCGCGGCTACCGTCCTCGCGTCGAATATCCCTCCGGCGGCCACGACCGGTATCTTTACGCTCGCGCATATGTCGGGTACGAGCACCATCGTCGACAGCCTGCCTATATGGCCTCCGGATTCGTTGCCTTCGGCTATAACAAAATCCGCGCCCATGCGCTGCATCAGAGCCGCGAGCGCGCCGCTCGCGACGACGGGAGCGAACACGCACCCCGCTTGCTTCCACATCTTCACATACTGCGCCGGGTTGCCGGCTCCGGTTATCACCACCGGAACCCTCTCTTTGACGGCAAGCTTCGCTATGCTGTCCACATGAGGGCTCAACAGCATGACGTTTAAACCGAACGGCTTATCCGTCTTAGCCCTCAGGGCTTTAATCTGCTCTTCGACCCATTCGGGAGGCGCGTTTCCTGCCGCTATGACTCCCAGCCCTCCCGCCGTCGACACCGCCGAGGCGAGAGCCGCGTCCGAGACCCACGCCATGCCTCCCTGTATCAGAGGATAATCGATCCCGAGCAGATCGCATATCGTTCCCGGAAATCTATGCATTCTTCTTCGCTTCGAGATAGTCGACAAGCTGTCCTACGGTCTTTATGTCTTTGATTTCCTCGTTCGGGATCTTCAAGCCCGTCTGTTTTTCCAGTTCGATAAGCATCTCGACCATATCGAGCGAGTCCATCTCGAAGTCTTCAACGAACCTCGATTCCATCGTGATGTCCGACCTTTCAAGGTCGAGTTGTTCCATCAGGCTTTTGATGATTAGCTCTTTCATAAATATCCTCCGGTTTGTTTATAATGTCCAATCTACCACGATCCCGCCGCAGGTCAGCCCCGCCCCGAACGCGACAAGCGCAATCCTGTCGCCTTTCTTGAGCCAGCCTTTCCTGTATGCGTCGTACATGGCGATCGGTATTGTAGCGGATGAAGTGTTCGCGTATTTGTCTATGTTCAGAAAAAACTGTTCGGACTTGAAGCGCAGCTTCCTCTTCACATAATCTATTATTTTCCCGTTCGCCTGATGAGGTATCACCTTCGTGAACGGCTTGTTCCCGCATTTCTGGAGCAGCTTTTGGAGCACCTCTCCCGCCGCGCTCACCGCGTACGTAAATACCTCGCGTCCGTTCATATGTATGTATTCATGCTTGATTTCGCCGCCGACGTCGTTGAACGGGGTTTTTCGCAGATCCCTTTTGCAGTACAATACGTCCTCCCTGTCCGGAGAACCCCAAAGGACGGGGTAATGCACGCACGGCTTTTCGCTCCGTTTAAGCACGACCGCCCCCGCGCCGTCCCCGAACAGCACGCATGTCGTCCGGTCCGTCCAGTCGGTGTAACTCGAAAGCGCCTCGCTCGATACGATAAGCGCCGCCTCAATGTCGAGATGCTCCATCAGGCTGTACGCGGTTGAAATAGCGTATACGAATCCGGTGCAGCCCGCGGCAACGTCCATCGTCGCGCAGTCGATGTCCAGCGCCTTCTGCACGTAGCTCGACATCGACGGGGTGATGTATTCGCACGTTATCGTACTTGAGATTATCAGCCCAATGTCCTTTTTGTCAATACGCGCGTGCTCGATCGCCTTTACCGCCACGTCGACCGCCATGTCGACCGAGCGCTCGCTTGTGCATACATATCTTGTTTTGATGCCGGTGCGTTTCGTTATCCATTCGTCGCTTGTATCGACGAGTTTTTCGAGATCTAAATTCGTCAATACCTTTTCCGGCGTCTTGCAGGCGATGCCCGCTATCTCGATCGATGCCGCCAAAACTATAAACCTCTCATTTCCAAATATCTTTCGTGCCTCTGCGAAACGAGCCTGTCCGGAGAGACGCGGGTCAGCCTCCTTAAAGCGGACCTTATCTCTTTTCTAAGCTCGCTCACGCATTCGTCCATGTTATACCTGTCGAAATTCTCCGGTTCCTTTATGATGCTGTCCACGATCTTGAACCTCATCAGATCCTCCGCCGTGAGCTTGAGATTCACCGCTGCTTGCTGCGCGAGGGAACTGTCCTTAAACAGTATCGACGCGCAGCCTTCGGGAGATATTACCGAAAAATAGCTGTTGTCCAGCATTATGAGCCAGTCCGAAAGAGACAGCGCGAGCGCGCCTCCGCTTCCGCCCTCCCCTATTATTATCGAAATGGTGGGCGTCCGAAGCGTCGCCATGGTTTTTAAATGTTCGGCTATGACAAGCCCCTGCCCCCTGTTCTCGGCGTCGACGCCCGGATACGCGCCCGGGGTGTCGACGAAGCATATGACCGGCCTCGAGAACTTCTCCGCCTGCTTCAAAGCGCGCATGGATTTCCTGTACCCCTCCGGGTTGGGCATGCCGAAGTTGCACCTCATCCGCTCCTCAAGAGTGTGCCCCTTTTGCTGCCCTATGATCGTCACCGGCCAGTTCTCGAACCACGCTATCGCCGTAACGATGGATTCGTCGTCGCCGTAAACCCTGTCTCCTTTTACCTCGAAAACGCCGCGGAACAGCTTGCCGATATAATCCCTCGTCTGGGGCCTGTTTTCCTTCCGCGCTTTCTTGACTTTTTCCCAGGCCTTTACGTCGCCGTCAGTCTGCCGCACGGCGCCCGGGAGGCTGATAACATTGTCTTTCATGGCAGTTTCGGGATACGCGGGCTTTCCTTGCAGTGCAGCGCCAGTATGTCGGCGAGCGTATCCCTTAAATCCTTTCTGTCGACGATCCTGTCTATTAGCCCGTGCTCGTAAAGCGACTCCGACATCTGGAAGCCTTCCGGCAATTCGTCGTTCACCGTCTGCTGTATGACCCGCGGGCCGGCGAAGCCTATCCGCGCGCCGGGCTCCGCTATCGTTATATCTCCCTGCATGGCGAAGCTCGCCGTCACGCCGCCTGTCGTCGGATGGGTAAGTACGTTTATATGCAGCAGCTTCTGGGCGCTGTGCCTCGCGAGGGCGATGGTCGTCCTCGACATCTGGAGCAGCGAATGGATGCCTTCCTGCATGCGCGCCCCGCCCGACGCGCAGAAAATAATAAGCGGCAGTTTGTTAAGAGTCGCGAATTCGGTTATTATCACTATTTTCTCTCCGACGACGGTTCCCATGCTGCCCATCATGAAATACGAGTCCATCACCGCCATCGCGGTCCTTAAGCCTTTGATGCTCGCCTTTCCGATGATAACGCCTTCCTGCACCTTTGATTTTGATTTCTCTGTCGCGATCTTCGTTTTATATCCCGGGAAGGAAAGCGGATCCTTGCTCTCCGCATCGCGTTCGATCTCGATGAAGCTGCCGTTGTCGACGATCATCTCGATCCTCCTGTACGCGGGCTGCCTGAACAGATAGCCGCAATACGGGCAGATCGAGTCGTTCGCGTGGACTACCTCGGCTATCATTTCCCTTCCGCATCCGCCGCAGTAAAGCTTTTCGGCTTCCGGCTTTTTTTCGTAAGTTTCTTCCGTGTCTATCTTTTCATAAAACAGCTTCATTGCACACTCCTCATGAACCTGTCGATGAAAACCTGCTCGATCCATTTCGTATGGATCCTGCCTTTTATAAAATCGTCGTCTTTTAGGATAGCCTTCGAAAAAGCGGCGCTCGTACTGACCCCTTCTATCTTGAGCTCCTCGAGGGCGCATCCCGCCGCCCTTATCGCTTCGAGCCTGTCGTCTCCCATGCAGATGATCTTCATTATCATGGAATCGTAATAAGGCGGAATTTCGTCGCCTTCGCAGAATCCCGTATCGACCCTCACCCCGTTCCCTCCGGGCAGCACCATCTTCGTTATTATGCCCGGGGAAGGCATGAAATTCCTCGCCGGGTCTTCGGCGTTTATCCGGCACTCTATCGCGTGCCCTTTAGGAACGATATCCTTCTGTTTTATGCTCAGCTTATGCGACAGCGCGACATGTATCTGCGCCTTTATAAGGTCGACGCCGTATATGCATTCCGTCACGGGATGCTCGACCTGTATCCTCGTGTTCATCTCCATGAAATAGAATTTCCCGTCTTCCGAGAGAAGAAATTCAATCGTGCCCGCGTTGAAATAGCCGAGCTTGCGCACTATTCCGACCGCCGTGTCCTGAATCGCGGCTATCACGGCCGGATCGACGTTAGAAGCCGGAGCTTCTTCTATGATTTTTTGGTTCTTGCGCTGGAGAGTGCATTCCCTCGTGCCGAGATGTATGGCGTTCCCGTATTCGTCAGCCAGGACCTGCACCTCTATATGCCTCGCGTTGGGCAGATATGATTCGAGGTACACGCGCCTGTCCCCGAAGGAGACTTCCGCCTCCCTGCACGCTATCGGGAAAGAGTTTAAAAGTTCCTGCTCGTTTTTTACTATCCTTATGCCCCTGCCGCCGCCGCCGCTTGCCGCTTTTATCATCAGCGGATAGCCCGTCCGTTTTGAGACCGCGACGGCGTCTTCGAGACTATCCACGCATCCGTCGGAGCCCGGGACGACCGGGAAGCCGTTTTCCGCGACCAGTTCGCGCGCCCTTTGCTTGTCGCCCATCAGTATCATAGACTCCGCGCTGGGGCCGATGAACCTTATCCCTTCCTCGTCGCAAGCCTGCCTGAACGCGGCGTTTTCGGACAGGAATCCGAATCCGGGATGTATTAAATCCGCGTTGAACGCTTTCGCCGCCGCGATTATCCCGTCGATATTCAGGTAGCTCTTCTCCGGCGCGCGGGGCCCGATGCAAACGCTCTCGTCCGCAAGCCTCGTATGCATGCTTCCCTCGTCGCTCTCGGAATATACCGCGACCGATCTTAAGCCTATCTTTTTGCAGGTACGGATCACCCTTACGGCGATCTCGCCCCTGTTCGCTATCAGCACCGTCTTCATGTGACAGGTTACCTTGCGTACCTGAAAAGCGCGTCCTTGGCCACGACGGCCTCGGCGTCCTTTTTAAGCACGCTTTCGATAACGCCCGCTTTCGGGGCGGTAATCTCGTTCATGGTCTTCATCGCCTCGATGATGCAGAGCACGTCCCCTTTGTTCACGGCGCTTCCCGGCCTGACGTACGGCTCGGCGCCGGGTTCCCTCGCGACATAGAAAACTCCCGATATCGGGGCGAAAACGTAATCGTCCGCGTCATGCTCGTGTTTCTGCGCCGGAGCCTGCTGGGCGGGCGCGGTATTCGCCGCCTGAACGGGCGCGGCGGGAGCGGGAGCGGAGCAAAACGTCTTTTCAAGGCTCAATTTTACGTCCTTCGTTTCGATTGCAATCTTATTGAATGAGGATTTTTCAGCTCTTTCGATCATTTCGAAAATGGTCTCGATGTCCATCCGCAATTCCTCCGAGGTTTAAAGGCTCTTCGCGTTTATAGCGGAGCCTAAGTTGGATCTATATTCAAATAATAATGTTAGCATTACTAACGGCCAAATCGGCTTTAGAAATATTATCATGCACGGCCGGATATGTCAACGCCGCCCGGTAATCCGGACGATGCGGGAAATCTCCCGTTTTCACCCCCAAAGCGCCGATTTTCGGAGAAATACGCCGTCTTGTTTACGATATTGTTACCGATTCGGGCACGTTTATTATTATTCGTTTAAAATGTATTAATCCTTATAATAAGCGCGTCAAACTTTTTTAACAGTAAGTTTCATTTTTTGTTTGTTTCGAATTCCGCGAAGAAATCGGCAAGGCGCTGGAACGAAGCGAGCACTTCGGGATATTCGCTTATTTTAAAGTCCCGCAGCAGCCTCTCGATCATCGTTTCGTGGAACTGCCTGTGCTTCGCGCAGCAATACTCCCCTTTTTCGGTAAGCTTCAATATGTTGAGCCTTTTGTCTTTGGCCGATTTCACCTTTTCTATGTATTTCTTTTTTTCGAGGCGGGACGCGGAAACGCTCGCGGTCGCTTTCGTAATGCCTAACTCTTCGGCGACGCCGGTGAGCGTTGCCTTCGGGGAGTCTCCTATCGCTTCAAGCATGTGCATCTCCGTCCTGCTTATATGGGAGCCGGTCGCCCTCGAGACCTCCTTTTCCTGCAGCCTCAACACCTTGCGGAAAACGTCTTTAAGCAGTTTGTTTAAAAGCGCCCTGATTTCCTGTTCCGTCATAGAACCTCCGAAAGCTCCCCGTTTCGTTTATTTTATCACACCGCCGCGCACGTGGCAAACGGCGCCCGAATGTTTGATTTTTAGGCGCACAAAAAACGGCAAGCCCTGCATACCGGGCTATAAAAAAAGCCCCGCTCTTATCACGAGGCCATTTTTGGTTTCGCGACGCCTTACAGCAGTATGCAGATCAGCCCGCCGCTGCTTTCGTTCACTATCCTGTGAAGCGTCTCCTGTATTTTCATCCGCGCGTCCTCCGGCATGTTGTTGAGTTTTCCCGCGAGGCCTTCCTTTACGAGGTCGTGAAGCGATTTCCCGAATATGTCGGTGTTCCATATCTTCGACGGGTCGTTCTCAAACTCGGATATCAGGTATTTCACCAGATCTTCACCCTGCTTCTCAGTCCCCACTATCGGCGAAACCTCGGTCTCGATGTCCACCCTGATAAGATGCAGCGACGGGGCGCTCGCTTTGAGCCTTACCCCGAAACGCCCGCCGTGCCTGACCATTTCCGGCTCCGCAAGAGACATCTCGTCGAGCGCGGGAGGCACGAGCCCGTACCCCGTCTCGTTCACGCTCTTCAACGCCTTCTCAAGCTTGTCGTATTGTTTCTTGGCGCCCACCAGCTCCTTGACGATGGACATCAGGTTGTAATCGTCCTCGATCGGATACCCGCATTCGTCTCCCAATATCCTGTAGAACAGCGTCTCCGGGAATTTAAGCGTGAGGTTGACGCTGCCTTCGCCCAACTGTATGTCGCTGACGCCCGCGTCGGCGACGCTGTCCAGCCTTCTTAGCGCTTCGATCACCGAATAGTAATCCCTGACCTTGGCGAGCCCTTCCATCGTTCCCGTTACTCCGTTTATTATTTCCGCCATTAGCCAGTGTCCCGGAGAAAGCGCCCTTGCCCAGCCGGGGATGTCGATGTTTATCTCCTTAAGCGGGAACTCGTACAGCAGATTTTCGAGCATAGTCGTTATGTCGCTTTCCGACAGCCTCATTATGTCCATGAGAAGCACCGGCGCGCCGTATTTGTCTTCCATCGCGCTCCTTAAGCTTTGGGTGTCTTCGCTGTGCGGGTTGGCGGAATTCAGTATCACTATGAACGGCTTGCCTAACGCCTGAAGCTCCCTTATCACCCTTTCTTCCGCATGGATATAATTCGAGCGCGGTATCTCGGTGATGCTTCCGTCAGTCGTCATCACTATCCCTATCGTGCTGTGTTCGTTTATTACCTTCCTCGTGCCCGTTTCCGCCGCTTCCTCGAACGGCACGTCGTGGTCGAACCACGGAGTCGTCACCATCCGGGGCGCGTTGTTTTCGAGATAACCCATCGCCCCGTCGACCATATAGCCGACGCAGTCGATCATCCTTACCTTCATTTCGGCTTCGTCGTTTATCCTTATGCGCACCGCTTCGTTGGGCACGAACTTGGGCTGCGTCGTCATTATCGTCTTCCCCGCGCTGCTCTGCGGAAGCTCGTCCACGACCCTTTCTTTCTCATGCGAATCCTCAAGATTGGGGAGCACCAGCATATCCATGAACCTCTTGATGAACGTCGATTTGCCCGTCCTTACGGGACCGACGACGCCGATGTATATGTCTCCCCCCGTTCTCTCGGAAATGTCCCTATACAGATTATAGCTTTGCATGGCGCACCCTCCAAACATATTGCTTTAACACCTAATATATATGAACGTATGCGCGCTTTAATGCTAAAAAAGACGCCTTGCGGCGTCTTTTGGGTGTAAACATATCCGGCGGCAGGCGTTTAAAGCCACGACGGAATCTCGTCGTTTCGCATCAGATCCTCGTACGTCTGGCGCCTTACCATCAGCCCGGCTTTGCCGTCCTTGACCAGCACGACGGGCAGTTTCGGGAGCATGTTGTAGTTGCTCGCCATCGAATAATGGTACGCGCCGGTGGAAAATACCGCGAGAATGTCCCCCGCTTTCGTTTCGGGCAGGGACGCGTCCCAGATCAGCATGTCGCCGCTCTCGCACGTCCTCCCCGCTATCGACACCACCGTCGTGTCCTTTTCGTTCATCCTTCCGGCGAGCATGCACGTGTATTTCGCCTGATACAGCGCGGGACGCGGATTGTCGGCCATCCCTCCGTCGACGCTCACATAAGTCCTTACGCCCGGGATCGTCTTTATGTCGCCTACGGTATAAAGCGTCGTCCCCGCTTCGCCGATTATGGCCCTTCCCGGCTCGACCACGAAAACGGGCAGCGGTATGTTTTCCTTCGCGCATATGCCTTCGATCTCCCCGAGCATCGCGCCCATATACTCCCCGGGCTCAAACGGCCTGTCGCCTTTTACGTAATGTATGCCGTAGCCGCCCCCGAAATCCGTCTCCGTGAACAGGAAGCCGGTCTCGTCCCATACCTTTTTAAGAAACGCGAGCATCACCTTTACCGCGTCCCTGTACGGCTGCAGCTCGAATATCTGGGAGCCTATATGGCAATGAAGCCCGATAAGGTTCAAGCCGGGCTCGGCGAGTATCTCTTTTACCGCCTCCATGGCCTGTCCGTCCGTCACCCCGAAACCGAATTTGGAGTCGGTCTGCCCCGTCTTTATGTATTCGTGCGTATGCGCCTCGATACCCGGCTTTATCCGGATCGAGACGTCCTGCACCTTGCCGTGCTCCTTTGCTATCCCCGAAAGAAGCTTTATTTCCGCAAAGCTGTCGATAACGATCCTGCCGACGCCTGAGTCGAGCGCCATATTAAGATCCTCGGGAGTCTTGTTGTTGCCGTGCAGATACGTGTTTTTCATATCGAACCCGGCGCTCTTCGCGACGTATATCTCTCCTCCCGAAACCACGTCCATCCCGAGCCCCTCGCTTTGGACGATCCTGCACATCGCTTCCGTCATGAAAGCCTTTCCCGCGTAAAGGACCTTCGCTCCGCCCGCGTAGCCGGACACCGCTTTCTTAAACTGCCTGCAAACTCCGCGGATCTTATCCTCCTCCATAACGTAAACGGGCGTTCCGAACTTTTCGGCAAGCCAAACCGCGTCGCATCCGCCGAGCACGAGGCGCCCCTTTTCGTTCACTTCGGGATTCCCCCAATGTTCCATAAGATACCTCGAACAAAATAATATTAAAGAATATTAACATGCAAAAAAAACAGTGTCAACGGAAAATGAATAATTATACGGCGTGTTTCGCGGCCGATATGAAAAAGCCGCGGATTTCTCCGCGGCCTCGCCCGCTATGCTTTTGCCTCGCTTCCGGCATCCCCGGCGGTTCCGGCTTGCCCGTCCCCGCGCTTGCGGAACGCCGGTTTTGCGTCCCGCATATACATCTCGACGTTGTCCTTGAGGCTTATCTTTCCTTCAAGTATCTCCTCGGAAAGCTTGTCTTCGACAAGCTGCTGTATCATCCGGCGAAGCGGCCTTGCGCCATAGTTCTCGTCAAAGCCCTCTTCCGCAAGATAATCCACGGTGTCTTCCGTATAGCTGAGCATGATCTCGCGCTCCCCGAGACGCTTTATGACGTTCCCGAGCATCAGCTTTACGATCTCTCTCGTGTGCTCGCGGCTCAGCTTATGGAAAACGATTATATCGTCAAGCCTGTTGATAAACTCCGGCCTGAACGTTTTTTTAAGCTCCTCGATTAGCCCCTGCTTCATCTGCTCGTAGCCGCTGTCGCCCGGAGAGGACGCGGCGAACCCTATCCTCTTTGCTTCGGCGCCGGCGACTCCGATATTCGAAGTCATTATTATCACGCAGTTCTTGAAATCCACGACGCGCCCCTTCGAATCGGTGAGCCGCCCGTCGTCGAGTATCTGCAGCAGTATGTTGAACACATCGGGGTGCGCCTTCTCGATCTCGTCGAGCAGCAGAACCGAATACGGGTTCCTTCTCATCTTTTCGGTAAGCTGCCCGCCTTCGTCGAACCCGACGTAGCCCGGAGGAGAGCCTATGAGCTTCGACACCGCGTGCTTTTCCATATACTCCGACATGTCGAGGCGTATGAGCGCGTCCTCGTCTCCGAACATCGCCTCCGCGAGCGCCCTCGAAAGCTCCGTCTTGCCCACGCCGGTAGGTCCTAAGAATATGAACGAGCCGACCGGGCGTTTCGGGTCTTTAAGCCCCGCCCTCGAGCGCCTGATCGCCCTGCTCACCGCCACGCACGCCTCGTCCTGTCCGATCACGCGCTTATGCAGCGTCGCTTCGAGGTTTAAAAGCCTTTTCGCCTCGTCTTCGGTCAGCTTTACGACCGGGATATGCGTCCAGCTTGAAACTATCTCCGCGATCTCGGTCTCGGTGACCCGGCCTTCGTGCTCCTTCGTGCTCTTCTCCCATTCCTTCTTCATGTCCGCGATCCGCTTCTCGGCGGCTTTTTCCTCGTCGCGAAGCTCCGCGGCTTTCTCGAAGTTCTGGTGCGCTATCGCCTGCTCCTTTTCCTTGCGTATGCGCTCGACGTTTTCCTCCATCTCCTTTATGTCCGGAGGCGCGGTATAAAGCTTGAGCCTTACCCTCGACGCCGCCTCGTCCATAAGATCGATGGCCTTGTCGGGAAGGAACCTGTCGGAAATATACCTTGCGGAAAGCTCCACCGCGGCCTTCAACGCCTCGTCGGTTATCTTGACTTTATGGTGCGCCTCATACCTGTCGCGAAGCCCTTTCAATATCTCCAACGTTTCCTCGCGCGTCGGCTCGCCCACAGTTACGGGCTGGAACCTTCTTTCGAGAGCCGCGTCCTTCTCGATGTTCTTGCGGTACTCGTCGTATGTCGTCGCGCCGACGACCTGTATCTCGCCGCGCGCAAGCGCAGGCTTTAATATGTTCGCGGCGTCCATTGCGCCTTCCGCCGCGCCCGCGCCGACTATCGTATGTATCTCGTCGATGAACAGTATGACGCTGCCCGAAGCCTTAAGCTCTTTGAGCGCCTCCTTAAGCCTGTCCTCGAACTCGCCCCTGTACTTTGTGCCCGCTATCATGCCCGCGAGGTCGAGCGCGACGACGCGCTTGCCCGCGAGAAGCTCCGGAACGTTGCCGTCCACTATCCGCTGCGCAAGCCCCTCGGCGATCGCCGACTTGCCCACGCCCGGCTCGCCTATGAGGACGGGATTGTTCTTCGTCCTTCTGGACAGTATCTGGGTTATCCTTTCGATTTCCTGAACGCGGCCTATGACCGGGTCCAATTCGCCTTCCCTCGCGGCTTTCGTAAGGTCGCGCCCGAACTTATCGAGCTTGGGCGTCCTTTCGTCCTTTTTCTGGCCCTGCTCTCCGGACGGCGCGCCCTCTCCCGTCACGTTGTATATGCCGTGCTCGATCTCGTTGAAGTCGGCGCCGAGTTCGCTCAGGATTCGGAAAGCCACGCTCTCCTTCTCCTTTATCAGCGCCATCAGGATATGCTCCGTCCCGACATAGTTCTGGCCGAGCTGCTTCGAGAACGCCACGCTGAGCTCGAGTATCTGCTTCGAACGCGGGGTATACCCGAATCCCTGAGTGAACGCGAAATCCCCTTTTCCGATCAGCGCAAGCAGGTTTTCCGTCACCGCTTCCTCCGATACCCCCGACAGGTTCAAAAGGTTAGCCGCGGCGCCTTCTTTTTCGGACAGCAGCCCGAGAAGCAGATGCTCCGTCCCGATATAATTATGCCCGAGCTCCCTCGCTTTTTCTTCCGCATGTTTGAGCGCGTTTTTAGCGCCTTCCGTAAACTTCGCAAAAAAATCCATATGCGTCACCTTCCTCTAAAGGTCGTATACCTCCCTGAATGTGTCCCTCAATATGTTTGCCCTGAAGACGTCGCGCTGGTTCGGCTGGATTATGCCGTATTTTTCGGCGATAACCGCCGGGCGGATATCCATCATCACCCTGTAAAGCGTTCCCGCCGTAAGACCGCGCACGATGTTCAGCGAAACGCCGAACGCAACGTCGGATATGAGCTTCTGCGCCTCCGCGTCGCTTACCTTCCTCGCGTTGCGCAGTATCCCCACAGAACGCCATATCCTGTCCTCGAGCGATACTCCCAAGTTCCTGTACAGCTCCTTGCGCGTATTGCGCTCGAAGTCCATGACCTTTCCCGCGGTGGTCTGGAGCCTCGTGATAATCTCCTTTTCGGTCACTCCCAGCGTAACCTGATTGGATATCTGATAGAACGAGCCCGCGGCGGCGCTCCCTTCGCCGAACGCTCCCCTGACCGTCATCCCTACCTTGCCGACCATCGCGCTTATCCTCTGGATGCCCTTCGCGGCGGTCAGCGCCGGGAGATGAAGCATAAGCGACGCGCGAAGCCCCGTTCCGACGTTCGTCGGGCAGCTCGTCAAAAACCCCAACGTGCCGTCATATGCGTAACGCACGCCTTCCGACAGCATGTTGTCGAGCGTTTCCGCCTCATAATACGCCGCGCTCAACGCGAGGCCCGATTTAATCGCCTGTATCCTGTAATGGTCCTCCTCCAATATCATCAGGCACACGCTTTCGTCCTCGTTCATTATTATCGCCCCGTCGGGGCTGTCCATCAGATCGCCGCTTATTATGTTCTTCTCGAGGAGCGCGCGCTTCTGTACCTCGGATAAGCCCGAAAGGCGCGTATACCTGAACTCGGGGCATTTGAGCAAGCTGTCAGCCGCTCCCGCGTGAACGGCCTCGATCTGCTCCCTCGTCCTGATGCGCGGCGGGAACGGCATGTCCATCATGTTGCGCGCGAGCCTTATCCTCGTCGATACGACTACGTCGGACTCCGGCGCGCCGTCCTTTAGCCACTCCGGCATATCATCCGCCCTCCTTCTCGAGAAGCGCGATCTCGTCCCTCAAACGCGCGGCCTCCTCGAAGTTTTCGGTCGATATCGCTATTTTCAGCTCTCTGGCGAGCCTTTCCTTTTTCAGCTCGTGTTCGGAATCCTTATCCATGTCGAGCCGAACCGTTTCGCCCGGGCGTTTTCCGGTATGCCTTTCGTTCATATGTATGCTTCTTATCACCGGCATGAGGCTGTCCCTGAACGATTCATAGCACCGCGCGCATCCGACTTTCCCCGTTTTCTGGAAATCGCTCAACGACATGCCGCATTTTTCGCAGACCGTTTCCTCCGCGCCCCCGGCTTCATAGAACGCGCCCATGAGGTCGTTGAACGAAAATCCGGCCAGCACGACGGGCTTGTTCCTCCTCGCCGCGCATTGCGCGCAAAGATGGACCGTTTTCACCTGCCCGTTTGAAAACGTAGTCAGATGAACGGTCGCGTTGTTTTTCATGCAATCATCGCAAATCATGTCATGCCTCCCTGCTCATCAGCGCGTAAAGCATCTGTTTTAAGACGCCCGCCCGTATAACGTCCTTGACCATGGCGGGCACGCCAAGAGCCTTGTCCGAAACCGCGGCGCCCATAAGCGCGCCTTCCCTTTCCGATATGACGTCCCCTTCGACGAGCCGGAATATCACGTCCGCCGCGTCCCTTTCGGATATCGAATCCCCGATCCGCGTCGTCACAAGCTCCAAAAGATGCCCCGATTCCTCCATGTCGAGCCGCACGACTCTTATATACCCGCCGCCTCCCCGCCTGCTTTCGATTATATACCCCCTGTCGGGAGTAAACCTCGTCGCGAGCACGTAATTTATCTGGGACGGCGCGCAGTTGAAATGCTGCGCGAGTTCGTTCCTCTGAAGCTCGATCCTGCCTTCGTATTCCCCTATAAGGCTCTTTATGAAATTCTCAATCGTGTCGCTCAGTACCGACATCCCAAAGCCCTCTTTGACTTTCTTTGACCTTTAATGATATTATACATGATTGTACGCTGAATGCAACTGTTTTATAAATGTAAAAACGAATTTTCCGCCGCAACGCGGACGTGTCAAAAGCGAAGGGCGGCTTGCGATGCAAAAATGCGGATTCAAAGCTATTTGCGGCGGCGCCGCAATAATCGTCCTTAGTATGAAAGACGGGCATGTAAAACAGAAGGCCAAATAACAGCGAATCCGTATTTCATCCGGCTTCAATTTTAGCGATACAAATCAACCCTCATTCATTGCACCAGGTCAAAAACATTTATGACTTCGGTGCAATACGTATTGTCGGTTGTATTATAAAGGAACAAGCGCACCTTGTACGGGTCAGTGTTGTTTAATTCAGTAACAACGTCTTTAGATAAAGCACCGTCCCATATAAACGTATCGATATGCGAAGATATGTCTCCAATATTCGCGTACCCGTTCAAATCGGGAGGCTCGGATCCGGTTTTTCGATTAGCAAACTGCGTTCGCTCGATCTTGCCGCTTTGGGGATCATATAAAACAGAGGTCGTATACTCCTTGGCGACAACGGAATCCGGATACTCCATTGCTTCTCCAAGATACCTGTCTATATCAGCGAAACAGATATACAGCGAATCTTCAATAAAGAAAGCAAGTTTCGGCTTGGATAAGGTTATCTTTTTTGCGGTCCCTTTTTCATTATCAAAAACATATATGGGCAGTCCGTCAATCGAAGAACTCATCATTGTATATCTTTCATTTTTGCTGAAATCAAAACGAAGACCGTGTTTATATAACGAGATTTCATCCGATTGTGTTTTAAACTGATCGGGATAAAAATCTTTCACGTTTATAATTTTTCCGGAGGACCGCACGCAGCTGTATACTACCGCCAACCTTCCGTTTGTAAATATAATGTTCTGATTATCGTTGTTCCGGGGAAAAACGATATACGGATTATATTTATTCCATGCTTCCGATTCTTCCCCGATTTCAACTGCGATACTATCCAATATTCCTTTTCCGTTTTGGTATGGCCATTCGCACGGCTCGACAGTTATCTCGCAGCCGTTTACCAACGTCTTCGACGAGCAGGCGCATAACAGCAGGCAGAGTATAAAAGCGAATATAATAGAAGTTTTTTTCACGGCTTTCCTCCTAAGGCCTTTTAAGAATATGTGGCAACATGTTCGCCGCGCACATCAAATTTGTTGAAAACGACGCATTCTTGTTCGGGGAGTAAGGATGCTAATGTAAATATACACAATCGTCGACTAAATGCAACTGTTTTATGACAAGCCCATTTCAAAATCCCCTAAGGGAATCAAATGTGCGGGACCGTCCGCCGCGCCGGATCGCCGCCCAAACGCTCCCCGAGAAATTCCGCCGTTCCCTTGTATATTGCCCGCGCGCATTTTTCCTGATAATCGTCCTGCTGAAGCAGCTTTTCCTCCCTCTCGTTGGACACAAAGCCGCATTCGACGAGCACGCACGGCGTATCGCCGCAGCGGAGTATGAAATAGTCCTCCGGCTTGAAAGTGCGGGGTTTCGGAGGCTTCAGATATTCGTTCAATTGTATCTGCACCAGCTCCGCGAGCCTTTTCCCCTCGTCCGATTTTTCGTAATAGAACGCCATCGGCCCCGAGACCGACGTGTCTTTGAATTTGTTCATGTGAACGGAAATAACGACGTCGGCGGCGCAGCCTTCGATTATCTCCTTCCTTTTCGCCATATCCTTTTTCTTCGTCGCGCCGACCGCTTCGTCGGAATCGCGCGTCATTATAACCGTAAATCCGTTCTTCTCAAAAAGAGACTTCAGTTTCCGCGCGACCGACAGGTTCAGCATGTCTTCCCGGACTTTGGTGATCCTCCCGACCGCTCCGCCGTCGAACCCGCCGTGCCCCGCGTCTATCACCACCGTCCCCCTGCTCTGGCCTGCCGCCGGTACTCCGGGATCCGCCGAAAGCACGAAAAGCGCCGCAATAAACGCGGCCGCAAGAAAAAAGACCATATAACGATTCGCCGTCTTCATAGAAACACCGCCGTTATATAATCTATATTTTCCGTTCTTTCTTTCTATAACGTCAGAACAGCTTTTTCGACGCGTCCGCGTTGAGCCCGAGCGGATCCGCGCAGGGTTTTGAAAAAGACGCGGCGCAGCCTATCATCGCCGCGTTATCGGTGCTGTACGCCGCGTCCGGCAGGAAAAGCGTTATCCCTTCTTTTCGCGCCCTTTCGAGGAACGCGTCCCGGAGCGCCCGGTTCGCGGATACCCCGCCGGCGACGCCGATCTTTTTGATCCCTTCCCTCTTCGCCGCTTCGAACGTGTTGTCGGCGAGAAAAGAGACCGCCTCCTTCTGGAAGCTCGCCGCGATATCGGCGGGATCGAAGGCTTCGCCTCTTTGCATCATGTTCTGCATTTGGTTTATCACCGCCGTTTTCAAACCGCTGAACGTAAAATCGAGATGATCCTCGCCCTTAAAACCGCGCGTATACTCGTATTTCGGCGTCCCCTCGCGCGCGAGCCGCTCTAACTTCGGCCCGCCGGGATACCCGAGCCCCAACGCCCTCGCGGTCTTATCGAACGCCTCGCCCGCCGCGTCGTCCCTCGTCTTCGCTATTAGCCTGTACTTCCCGTAGCCTTCGGCGACGGCGATATGGGTATGCCCTCCCGACGCTATGAGACATATGAAAGGAGGCTCGAGGCTTTCGTTTGAAATGTACAGAGAGCATATATGGCCTTCGATATGGTTTACGGGTATGAGGGGCAAAGAATGATAGTACGAAAGCGCCTTCGCGTACGATACCCCGGCGAGCAGCGCGCCTATAAGCCCGGGGCCGTCGGTGACCGCGACCGCGCTAAGATCCCCGAATCCCGCCGAAGCGGAGCGCAGCGCGCCGTCCACGATATACGGCAGCTTCATCACATGGTTCCTCGACGCGATTTCGGGCACCACGCCCCCGAAACGCTCGTGCTCTTTCTGGGTGTATACGCAGTTGCTCAAAACGCGCCTCCCGCACGTTACGGCGGCGGCGGTCTCGTCGCAGGAGGTCTCTATCGCAAGTATGAGCCCGTCCATTTTCACGCTCCGCGCCCGGTTCCGCTCCTGCCGGACGCGCGCCGGAGCCAAAAAGCCGCGACGTTCAAGGCGGCGAATACCGAAACAAAGCATATTATTATGTTTCTCACGAGGTCCGAGAAAAACCGCTCCGGCACCATGTTTATAAGGACTTCGGTGTTCGGGTCGAGCTGCCACAGGTCGTTCGTGAAAAACACGCGGTGGAACGAGACCCAGAAGCCGCTGAAGTCGACGGCCGCGTACGCGGCGAGCAAGGCCGTCGCCAAAACGAAAACGCCCGAAACGCTAAGAAAAGAGCCGCACAGGATACGGAGCGCCGCTCCGCGCGAGATAATGAACGCGGCCGCGAAAAGCGCGGCGGCTCCGGCGAGACAAAAAGTCCGCACGCCGGCGGCGTTCAGATACAGCTCCCTTACGTCTTTCATATGCTCCTTTTCGCGGGAGTCGAACACCTCGCGGTATTCCCCGTTTATCACGGCTTTCATGTCGAGGGAGTCCCTGTTCCCCGAGGTATAGTCCAAAAGGTTGTCGGTAACTTCGGCGAGAGCGTCGCCGCTCATGCCGATACGCCGGGCGACGCCGATTTTTTCATACTCCGAAGCGAAAAACGCGCGGTCGAACGCGAATATCTCGATGCTTATAATCAAAAGCGCGGTTATCAGAAGCGCGCTCCCGGCGGCGCAGGCAAGCGCGGTGAAAAAGCTTTTCATGCCGTCCCTCCCGCGCGCGGCGCATATCTTATTCCGTTCCCGTATCGTTTTCCCCGGGACCGGGGGAAGAAACCGCAAGCGCGCATGGCTATCTCTTTTTCAGGTACTGCCTGAACTTCCTGCGGAACAGTACGATATAGACTACGATCGAAGGCAGCATTATACAAAGGCCGACCCAGTAAGTCCATTCGAGCCCCGGTATCATTTCCAGCACGCCCATCGCTATCGCCAGCGGGCCGAGAAAAAAACAGAATTTCCGGAGCATCTTCTCCGCGTCGGCTTTCATCTCTTTGGGGTAATCCATGTTGAACCCGGGCGCCTTGCCCGCGATCGCGTAATAAAGCCCGAGGCCGCCCGCAATCACGAAAAACACCGACATCAGCTGGTCAAAACCGTCCAAAAAATCTACACCTCATTTTCTTGTGATCTTTACGCCCTCGGGCGTGTCTTTAAGCTCATATCCGAGCGACAATATCTCTTCGCGAAGCTTGTCCGCGGCCGCGAAATCCTTTCTCGCCCTTGCCGCATTGCGGCGCTCCGCAAGCGCTTTTATCGCGTCCGGTATCTCCTCGTCGCGCGGCGCAAGCCCCAGCACTTCAAGGACCCTGTCGAGCGCGGCGAGCGCTTCTTTCGCGCCCGTTTTCGACCCCGCGCCCTCGAACTTCATGTTTATATCCTTTATATACTCGAATACGACCCCTAACGCCCCCGCGGTATTGAGATCGTCGTCCATCGATTCGCAGAACCTTTTTTCGAGCTCGCATATGTCGCGCGAAACGTCGGTCACGCTTTCGGAGCCTCTTTCCGCGATGAATTTCAGATTTTCGCGGCAGTTCTTTATCCGCTCCGCCGCCGACGCGGCCTGCGCGATAAGTTCCTCCGAGAAATTTATCGGGTTCCTGTAATGCGCGCCAAGCATGAAGAGCCGCACCACGGACAGATCGTACTTGCGCGATATGTCGCGCACCGTGAAGAAATTGCCCTTCGATTTCGACATCTTCTCGTCGCCGATGTTTATAAAGCCGTTGTGCATCCAGTACCTTGAAAAAGGCTTGCCGGTCGCCGCTTCGGACTGGGCAATCTCGTTCTCATGGTGAGGGAATATGAGATCCTGGCCTCCGCAGTGTATGTCTATCGTTTCGCCTAAATACTTCATGCTCATCGCGCTGCATTCGATGTGCCATCCGGGACGCCCCTTCCCCCACGGGCTGTCCCAGCTTATCTCGCCCGGCTTCGCGGACTTCCAGAGCACGAAATCGCACGGGTTCCTTTTGCGGTCGTTCACGTCTATCCTCGCGCCGGCGTACAGGTCGCAAAGCGGCTGCCCCGAAAGCTTCCCGTAGCCTTCGAAACGGCATACGTCGAAGAACACGTCGCCGTCCGATACATACGCGAAGCCCCGCGCCATGAGCTTTTCGACGAGCGCGATTATGTCGCTTATATGCTCCGTCGCCTTCGGATGGAAATCCGCCGGCCGGATCCCCAACGCTTCGGCGTCCTTAAAGTATTCCCTGATATAGCGTTCGCTCAATTCCCTTACGGACGTTTTCTCCTCCGCCGCGCGGTCGATTATCTTGTCGTCCACGTCCGTGAAGTTCTGGACGTAAGTGACCTTATAGCCTCTGTATTCGAGGTATCTCCTTAAGGTGTCGAAAATAATAAAAGGCCTCGCGTTGCCTATGTGGAAAAAATTATATACGGTGGGGCCGCACGAGTATATCTTCGCGGTCCCCGGCTCGAGCGGCACGAACTCTTCTTTTCTTCTCGTCAGAGTGTTGTAAATCTTCAAATGCGTTTCCCCGTCCTGTAATTTCGGCTCATTATAATATATTACCGCGGCGTTAGTCAATCGAACCGGCAAGCGCGCGGTTATATTGACATCTCTTCGGCGTATTAAACGGATATTAAAAAGCCCGCTCATCAGGCAGGCTCGGAAATACGGTTCATGACGGCATCAGAAATCTCTCTTCGCCCTTTTCCTGCGCAAAAACGGGGGTATGTCGAGATCGCTGCTGTCCGCGAATCCGCCTAAAACGGGCCCCTTCTTTTCCGGCTTTACCGGAACGAAGTCCACCTCGTCTATCGCCTCGGTCATCTCTATCTCTTCCTTTACCGTCACCTTGGGCCTGCTTATGCGGTTGAAGCCGGTCGCGATAACGGTAATATGGACTTCGTCCTCCATCGAATCGTCGGTATCCGCGCCGAAGAATATGTTCGCTTCCGGGTCCGCCGCCTGCCGGATAAGGTTCGCCGCCTCCTCGATCTCGATGAGGCTCATCGTCGGGTCGCCTATGACGTTGAAGAGTATCCCCCTCGCCCCCTCGATGCTCGTTTCGAGCAGAGGGCTTTGGATCGCCTGTTTCGCGGCGTCCATGGTCTTGTTGTCCCCGTACCCGACTCCGATCCCCATGTGCGCGATCCCCCTTTCGGACATCACGGTCCGCACGTCGGCGAAATCGAGGTTGACGAGAGCCGGCTTTACGACGAGCTCGGTTATCCCCTGTATGCCCTGCCTGAGCACGTCGTCCGCAACCCTGAACGCTTCGAGCATGGATGTGCCCTTGCCTATGACCTGAAGCAGCTTGTCGTTCTGTATCGTCACGATAGTGTCCACCGCTTCGCGGAGCGTTTCGTAGCCTTCCTTCGCGCGGGCAGCCCTTTGCGCGCCCTCGAACAGGAACGGCATGGTTACGACCGCGACGGTGAGCACGTTCTTTTTCCTCGCGAGTTCCGCTATCACCGGAGCGGCGCCGGTTCCGGTACCGCCGCCGAGTCCCGCGGCGATATATATCAGGTTCGCTCCCTCTATTATCTCGCTTAACTCTTCGATGCTTTCTTCGGCGGCTTTCCTTCCGATCGCGGGGTCGCCCCCGACCCCGAGGCCGCCGGTAAGCTTCTCGCCTATCTGCACCTTGTTCTTCGATTTGGATAAGAGGAGGGCCTGCTTGTCCGTATTGACGGCGTAAAACTCGGCGCCGGTAAGGCCGTGGTCGATCATCCGGTTGACGGCGTTGTTTCCCGCCCCGCCGACACCGATTACTTTGATCTTTGCGATGCTGTTCCTTTCAACGTCGATTTCTAATGCCATGTTAACCCCCCTTTATATCTTGCGGCGCGTCGAACATCTTATCCGAAAACCGCTTCAGCAACGGCTCTTTTTCCGGCTCGCCGAAGTATTCGCTTTCGAACACGTAGTCGAGAAGCGCGAGAGCCGTATAGAAGTTCGGCGTCGACAACTGAGGAGCCTCTATCCTCGTAAGCCGCACCTGTCTTTTAAGATACCTTTCGAGAGTTTCCTTCGCGCCTTTCATCATCGCGATACCGCCTCCGGACAGGAATACGCGCGTCCTTCGCGCGACCGGTATCGGGCTTTGGGCGAACGCTTCCGTTATGAGCTGGCAAAGATGCTCGACTCTCGCCTCGATTATATCGGATATGAGCGCGTGGCTGAACCTTTCCATCCGCCCGCCCCGAGGCTTTACGTAATCGTATATCTTTGAGCCGGAGTTTTCCAGCCCGAACGAGAACTGCTTTTTTAACTGCTCCGACATGTCCACGTCTATGTTCATTATAAGGGACAGGTCGTTTGCGATATGCATCCCGCCCGCGTGTATGGTTTTATTATAAACGACCGCATCGCCGTATACAACAGTTACGTTGGTGTCGTAATACCCAATGTTCAGCAGCACCGCCCCCGCGTCGCGCTCCTCGACCGGAACGAGAAAAAGGCTTTCCGCCAAAATCTCAGGTATGAACGCCTTCGGCCTGACTCCCGAGCGCCTCAGCAGCTCCGTCATATCCTCGATATACCGCTTCTTTACGAGTATAAAAGAGACTTTTCCGCGTATCGAACCGGCGTGCGTCCCTATTATGTCGATATACCTGTTTTCGTCGTCAAGCTGGAAATACACGGGCACCGACGAAACGAGCGAATACGCCGTATCGTCGTACGCGTATTGCGTTTCGCCGACGAACCTGTCTATGTCCTCCTTTGTGACGACGCCGCCCCGGACGTCGCAATAACCGTCCTCGCAAACCACCTTGCAGAACGTGCCGGGGACTCCGACGCAGGCTTCCCTGATATGCTTCCTCGTTTTTTTCTCCGCGATATAAAGCGCCTTCGCCAGCGCGTCCTCGACGTTTTCGGGGTTGAGCCATCTGCCGCCCTTGATGCCTTCGTATCTCGCCGCGCCCGAACTCAAGACCTCAAAACGCCCGATCGACTTCGGCCGTCCCACGACGCACATGATCTTTGAAGTGCCGAATTCAATGGCAGCCTCAACTTTCCCCATCAATATATAGATCCCCTCAGATTATTGCAGATGAAAGCATAAAGAAACCCAAATTAATAATAACATGTCTGCATAAAATAACAATACTCCGCGTCATTTTTCGAGGTAACGGGCGTCCTTGCCCGACGATACGTTCACGACGCCCCCCGTTTTGCCCATTTCCTTTAATTTTCTGACGCTTGCTTTTGCTATCTCGAGCTTGCGCCCAAGATCCAGATCGTCCCCCAATTCTACCGTAAAACCGTCTTTGAGCGCGATCGCCACGTCCGCGGGTATCGATACGTCGACGCTTTGAATCTCGACCCCGGCGTTCGCCGTTTCGGCGAGCACTTCGCAGAGCACGTCAAGCTGGAAAGCGTCGGAGGCCCCCAACCTCGCGCCCGTGCTGTATTCCTCCAAAGAAAGCCCCATGACGGCCGGATAGGGGGGCTTGTCCGGCTTTTCCGCGATCTCGAGAAGGTATCCCTCCTCGTCGATAACAAGCATCGTATCGCTCTTTATTATGCAGGCGGCGGGATTTCTTTCCTTCACCGCAATAACGACGCGGTCCGGGTACTCAACAGTCACCCCGAGGACCTTTATCCGAAAATCCGATGAAAGCGCTTCCTGCGCTTTCGCCGTGTCGATGAAAAATACGCTGTCGCCTGTCTTGAGCCCGCAAAGCGCGACGATCTCTTCCTCCGGCACCTTCACGCACCCCGTGACCATTATCGTCTTGAGCGTGAATATCTCGTATGTCACAAAGAGAAGCGCGAAAACGCCGAGTATCACCGCGACGGTTTTCAGCGCCTTCTTTCGCCTCAAAGGCTCATTCCTCCCTTCGTATGTCCGCTCCGAGCCCGGCAAGCTCCGTCTCGATCGACTCGTATCCCCTGTCGATTATCCTTACCTGGTCTATCGTCGTCCTTCCTTCGGCGCACAGTCCGGCGAGCACGAGCGCCGCCCCGCCGCGCAGATCCATCGCGGTCAGGTCCGCTCCCTGAAGCTTTTCGACGCCTTTTATTATCGCGACGTTGTTTTTTATCACGATGTTCGCGCCCATCCTTTGAAGCTCGTTCGCATACTTGAAGCGGTTGTTGAAAACGCTTTCGACTATGATGCTCGTTCCCGAGGCGATGCTCGCCACGGCGCACATCTGCGCCTGCAGATCCGTCGGGAACCCGGGATAGGGCCCCGTCTCAATGAGGTGCATTTCCTTCGGCCTGCCCTGTCCGGTTACCGTTATCGCGTCGTCGTATATCTTTATATTCGCTCCCGCTTCCTTAAGCTTCGCCGTCACAGGGAACAGGTGCTCCGTAATCACGTTTTTAAGCGTTATATTGCCGTTTGTCACCACCGCTGCGGCCATATACGTCCCCGCGACGATCCTGTCGGGTATGCACGTATAGCTGAATCCGCCCAACCTGCTTTTGCCTTCGATCAATATGCTGCTCGTGCCCGCTCCCTTTACGTCGCAGCCCATCTGGTTCAATACTTTTGAAAGCTCCACTATTTCCGGTTCGCGCGCAGCGTTTCTTATCGTGGTGACGCCGGGCGCCAAAGCGGCGGCCATCATCAGGTTTTCAGTCGCCCCGACGCTCGGATAGTCGAGGTGGATATCGCCGCCTTTGAGCTTTTTCCCCTCGCACATTATATATCCGCCGGCTTCGGTAACGTTTATTCCCAGCGATTTGAGCCCTTTAAGGTGCAGGTCTATCGGCCTTGAGCCGATCTCGCAGCCGCCGGGGTAAGTAAATTTCGCTATTTTGAACCTTGCGAGTATCGGCCCCATCATTATTATCGAAGACCGTATCTCTTTGGCGAGCGACTCGGGCATTTCCCACCGCAGCGCGTTGCTCGTGTCTATTATTATCCTGTCCTTTTCGTACGCCACGTACGCCCCGATATGCTCAAGTATCGTAAGCATATAGTACACGTCGGATATCGCCGGCCAGTTGTATACCGTAACGGGCTCTTCGGTCAGCAGCGCCGCCGCGAATACCGGGAGCGCCGCGTTTTTCGCGCCGTGGATACTTAGCTCGCCCTCAAGCCTTGCTCCGCCGTTTATTATCAACTTCGCCATCTTAGCCCCCCGCACTCAGACCCCGAACACAGCTTCGGAGGTAAAAGCATATATCACCGTATATTTTATGCGGGCTATGCCAAGTTGTGCGCTAAGCGGCGTTGCTCTGCCGCGATATGTTGAGCAGCACTCCTATGCTCGCCATGAACACTATGAGCGACGTCCTGCCCGAACTTATGAACGGCAGCGAAACCCCGGTCGGAGGCACGAGACCGGTAACCACTCCCATGCTTATGAACGTCTGGATCGCTATTAATGCGGTTATCCCCGTCGCGAGCATCATTCCGAACATGTTCGGAGCGCGCAGCGCGATCCTTACGCCGCGCCATATGAGAAGCCCGAAAGCCGATATGACAAGCATGGCCCCTACGAAACCTAATTCCTCCGCGATTATCGCGAAAATCGTGTCCGATTCGCTGTACGGCAGGTACAGGAACTTTTGCCGCGAATTCCCGAGCCCAAGCCCGAACAGGCCGCCCGAGCCTATCGAATACAGCGACTGTATGAGCTGGTAGCTCTGGTCGGACGCGTATTTCCACGGGTCGATGAAAGCGAGCAGCCGGTCGACCCGGTATCCCGACGCGATCATCGCGAGGCTTCCCGCGCCGACTCCTCCCAGACCCACCGCGGTGAAATGGGTAAGCTTGACGCCTCCGACAAGCATCATAACGAATATAAGCATCGCGAGCGTGACGACCGCGCTGAAATTCGGCTGAAGGTACAGCAGCACGGCGCAAACGACGAGCAGTATCAGATACGGCAGCATGCCGTACCTGAACAGGCGCATTTTTTCCGCGTTTGCGGAAATCCCTCCCGCCATGAAAACGATTATAGCGAATTTAAGGACTTCGACGGACTGCAGGTCGATTATGAACAGGTTCACCCACCGCCTCGAATGGTTGACCTCGATCCCCACGCCCGGCACGAATACGAGCGCCATCAGCAGCAAACCCGCTCCCAATATCAAAAAGCGCAGCTTTTTCAAGCGGTTATAATCGAAAAACATCATTCCCAACATCGCGACAAGCCCCATCCCCGCCCCCGAGGCCTGTTTCCATAAATAATAATACCCGTCGTAGCCTGTCGCCGCGCTGTTCTGAGCCGTGTAATAGCTCGCGCTGAATACCATCAGAATCCCGAAAAGCACGAGAACGGCGGTAACGACGATGAGCGTGTAGTCGAAAGAGCGCTTTTTCATTGCCCCTCCCTTAGAACGAGGTTACTATCTCTTTGAACACCCTTCCCCGGTGCTCGTAGTCCTCGAACATATCGAAGCTCGCGCACGCCGGAGACAGAAGCACGTTCCAGCCGGGCTTCGCCAGCTCCCTGCATTTCAACACCGCCTCCTCGAACGTATCCGCGGTATAAACTTCCTTGAAACCCGCTTCCCGCGCGTCGCTCAGTATACGCTGTTTCGTCTCTCCGATAACGACCAGCGCCTTTATGTTTTCCCCGAAGCTTTTTATCATTGAGACAAAGCTGTTGTCCTTATTGGAGCCGCCGAGGATTATCACGGTAGGCCTCGTCATCGCGGCGGCCGCTTTTTCCGTCGAATCCGGGTTGGTGCCTTTCGAATCGTTTATATACCTTACTCCGCCGACCTCGCGCACGAACTCGATGCGGTGCTCGACGCCCGGGAATTCCATAAGAGTGCGGCGTATAACGGCTTCGGGTATTTTATAGCATCTCGCGAGCGCGGCCGCGGCGAGCGCGTTTTCGAGATTGTGAAGGCCGGGTATCTTAACCTCGCCGGCGCCGCAGATAACGCGCTCCGCGTCTTCCTCGCGGCTTATCATCATGCCGTCTCTAATAAATACGCCGCGGTCCGGCTCAACTTTCCGGGAAAACCATATTATTTTGGATTTCTGTTTTCCGGCAAGCGACCTCGTTATCTCGTTGTCGTAATTCAGCACGCAGAAATCGTCCCCGGTCTGGTTTTCGAATATCCTCTCCTTCGCGGCGATGTATCTTTCCATCGTGCCGTACCTGTTCAGATGGTCTTCGGTTATGTTTAAAACGGCGCAGGCGCGCGCCCTGAACTTTTCGATGGTCTCGAGCTGAAGCGCCGCGGTTTCGGCGACGATTATGTCGCCTTCCTTCGTGTTCAAAGCCTCGCCCGCTATCGGCGCGCCGATGTTCCCGAGCACATGAGTGTTATACCCCGCGTTCTTGAATATTTCCCCGGAAAGCGCGGTCGTCGTCGTCTTCCCGTTCGTTCCGGTTATCGCGACGAACTCGCCTTTCGAGTACAAAAACCCGAGCTCTATTTCCCCGATGACTTTTTTGCCCGCTTTCGCCGCGGCGGCGATAAAGCCAAGTCCGGTCGGAACGCCCGGGCTAAGCACGAGCATGTCGCAGGCCGCGGCGACGGGCGCCGGATCCGCGCCGAACGCGAAATCCGCCTTTCCGTAAAACTCCGCGAACATGCCGTCGGGGAAATCGCCTATGTCTTTGGCGTCGTACAGGGTGACCTTCGCGCCAAGCCCGATAAGCAGCCTCGCGCTCGCGACTCCGCTTTTAGCCATCCCCACGACCATCACTTTTTTGCCTTTCATCCGCCCTCCGCTATTTTACCGCGAGTATGCCCAGGAGGCACAGCGCGATCGTGATAAGCATGTAGAAAGCGACTATCTTCGTCTCCGGGACGCCTTTGAGCTCGAAATGATGATGGAGCGGCGCCATCTTGAAGACCCGCTTTTTACGCAGCTTGTAAGAGCCGACCTGGAGTATCACCGAGATAGAGGTGAGCAGGAACATGAAGCCGGTGATAATAAGCAGGAGCTGGAGCCTCGACACGACGACGATGACCGACAGCGCCCCGCCCAACGCGAAGGCTCCCGTGTCGCCCATGAAAACCTTTGCGGGGTAAGTGTTGAACCGGAGAAAACCGAGGCACGCCCCGGTAAGCGCGGCGGAAAAAACCGCCATGTTGAGTGTGTCCGACGCTTCGAGGTACTGCCCCGAAAGGTTCTGCAGTATTCCGTAGAATATGATCATATACGCGGCGGAGTTGATTATCGTTATCCCGGACGCGAGCCCGTCGAGCCCGTCGGTAAGATTCACGCTGTTCACGATGAGCACGACGGATATCACGGTGAACGGTATATACCAGACCCCCAAGTCCCATTCGACTCCCGCGAACGGCACTATCAGCTTCGAGCCGATCTGCGGATTGGTGTACGCGAACGCCGCGGTTATGATCGCTATCCCCGTCTGCCCTATTATCTTCTGGTATGCGCGAAGCCCCAACGAGCGCTTTTTCACCACTATTATCAGGTCGTCCAGCAGGCCTATCAGAGAAAACCCGACCGTAACGCCCAACGAGAACAAAATATACCGGTAGCTCCCCGTCCTGAATATGAATGTCGTGATTACGAGAGCAAGGACGATGATTATTCCGCCCATCGTCGGCGTCCCCGCTTTTGAAAGATGGGTCTGGGGGCCGTCGTCCCGCACCTGCTGGCCTAATTTGAGCCTCTTCAACAAAGGCACCCCGACATACCCCGCGGCAAGCGAGATTATGAACGATACGAGTATCGAATAGATCATCGTATCCATGCGCGCTATATACATCCGTTCATCTCCAGCGTTTAATTATTCGTATGTTTGTCCGGCAAGCAGTTCGCCGACGACCTGTTTCTCGTCGAAAGGATATTTTATCCCGCGTATCTCCTGATACGTCTCGTGCCCCTTTCCCGCAAGCACTATTATATCTTCGGGCAGCGCGTTGTCTATCGCGTATTTAATAGCCTCGCGCCTGTTCTCAATGCAGGTATACGCTCCGGCCGTCCTTTTGATGCCTTGCTCTATCGCCCTTATTATCGCGGCCGGGTCTTCCGTCCTCGGGTTGTCGGACGTTATCACCGTAAAATCGGCGAGCCTGCCCGATATCTCCCCCATCATCTCCCTTTTCCCGCTGTCCCGGTCCCCTCCGCAGCCGAACACGCACACCAGCCTTCCGCGCGCGAACGTCCTGACGGTTTCAAGCGCGCTTTCAAGGCTGTCGGGAGTATGCGCGTAATCGAGTATCATCGTAAAAGGCCTGCCGCCGGTATCCAGCACCTCGAACCTCCCCGCCACGCCGGGGAGCGCCTCGAGCCCTTCCCTGACATGCTCCATTCCGACGCCCAAGAGAAGGCACGCCGACGCCGCGGCGAGCGCGTTGTACACGCTGAATATCCCGGGTATTTTAAGGTTTATCCGCGTAGGCTTGCCCCGGTATACGAGAGTGAACGCCGTTCCTTTTGGAGTGACGTCGATATCTCGCGCGCTTACGTCCGCGTTTTCGCGTATCCCGAACCTCAGCCATTCCAGGTCCGTCCCCCTCATTATCTCCGCAGAAGCGCCGTCGTCAATGTTGACCGCCGCTTTTCGCGTCATGTAAAACAGCTTCTTTTTCGCGGCGAGGTAGTTTTCGGGCGTCCGGTGGAAATCGAGATGGTCCCTCGAAAGGTTCGTGAACACGGAAACATCGAACTTTATACCGTCGACCCGATTCAATTCGAGCGAATGCGACGAAACTTCCATAACCGCAGCTTTGCATTGTTCGTCTTTCATCCGTTTGAGCAGCGCGAACAGGTCGGCGGACTCGGGCGTCGTGCGCTCGGTACGGATCTCTTCGTCCCCTATCATGTTGACTATCGTGCCTATCAGCCCCGTTTTTATCCCCGCGCGCCCGAGAGCCGATTTTATCATATAAGTCGTCGTCGTTTTGCCTTTCGTGCCGGTTATTCCGGTCATCAAAAGGCTCTCGTCGGGCCTCCCGTAAAACTCGCGCGACATATGCGCCATCGCCGCCCTGCCGTTTGCGGCGACCGCCTGCGGGACGCCGATTTCGAGCGGCCGCGTAACCATCAGCGCCGCCGCGCCTTTTCTCACCGCTTCGGCCGCGAAGTCGTGCCCGTCGGCTTTAAGGCCGCTGATACAGAAAAAGAGAGCGCCGGGGCGCACCTTTCTCGAATCGTATTCAACACTCGTAATCTCCGTCTGCCCGTCCCCTATTACGCGCATCCCGTCCGCGCACAAGTCTTCAAGTTTCAAGCCCTGTCCTCCGGATATGTATTAAATGGATTATACCACAGCGCCGCGCCGTTGTATATTTATGTTCTACCCGCCGCTCCTTGAAAATACGACCCTGACCGCCGTGCCTTCCGGGACGATCTCTCCCGCCGCGGCATCCTGGCTTATCGCCCTGCCCTCGCCGGCGGCGTCGATCAAAAGCCCCGCGTCTTCGAGCGCCCGCTTCGCCTCGGCCTCGCTCATGCCTTTAAGGTCCGGCACGGCCGCCATCCCTTCCTGCAGATTAAGGCCGCCGTACTTTTGCGTCATGTAAAGAAGCACCGTCGTTCCTTCGTCAACCGAAGTCCCGGGCGCGGGGAGCTGCTCCGTCACGTCTCCCGTCCCGTCTTCAAGGAACATAAGCCCCGCCGCTCTGAGCTTTTCTTCCGCGTCATTTTGAGCAAGCCCGGAAACGTCGGGCACAATGACCTTTTTCGGCGCTTCCGCTCCGGCGTAATCCGGCTGGACGCCCATGTAATGCAGCGAATTGAGCAGGACCGCCTTTACATAAGGCGCCGCCACGACGCTCCCGAAGTCCACCGCGACGTTGGGTTCGTCGATCACTATCAGCACGACGATCTTCGGTTCGTCGGCGGGCGCGAAGCCTATGAACGAGGCGATATGCCTGCCGGTCATCACCTTTCCATCCTCGTCGTATTTCTGCGCCGTGCCCGTCTTGCCGCCGACCCTGTAACCGGGTATATAGCAGTTCTTCCCGCTTCCTTTCGTAACCACGCTTTCGAGTATATCTCTCATGGCCGCGCTCGTTTTTGCGGATATGGGCCTTGAGACGACTTCGGGTTCGAATTCCTTGATTATGTTTCCTCCGGCGTCCTCTATGTCCTTGACCAGCCGGGGCCGGTATAAAAAACCGCCGTTCACCACTGCGCCGACTGAGGATATCAGCTGCAGTGGTGTTACGGCTATCGATTGCCCGAACGCTATCCGGGCGAGGTCACGGTTTGTAACATATTTTTCCGCCATCACGATGCCGCTTTGGTCGGAAGGGAATGTGATACCCGTCTGCTGTCCGAATCCGAATTTGTATATATAATCGTAAAAAGTCCGGGTCCCCATCGCGAGGCCCATCCTCATGAAAGCCACGTTGCACGAGTTCTGCACGGCCTGATACAGGTCCTGGTGCCCGTGCCCCCTCGGATACCTCCAGCATTTTATCCGCTGGCCGTCCACGACGTAGCTTCCGGCGCAGTCGAACGCAGTTCCCGTAGTCACCGCTCCGCTGTCAAGCGCCGCCGCGCAGGTCACGACCTTGAACGTCGAGCCCGGTTCGTAAACGTCGGTTATGACCTTGTTGCGGGACAACTCGTTCAACAGGTCTATGTCTTTTCGGGGCGGATCGTTCAGGTCGTAATCCGGTATGTTCGCGATCGCGAGTATGTCCCCGTTCGCCGGATCCATCGCGATCCCGTACGCGCTCTTCGCGTTTTGCTGAACGTACGCCTCGTTGAGCGCCTGCTCGAGAAAGCTCTGTACCACCTCGTCGATCGTCAGCCTTACGTTGAACCCGTCCACGGCCGGTATATACTGCTGCTCCCCGAGAGGGATGGTTCGCCCCCTGTTGTCCGCCTCGGACAGAACCCTGCCGTTCTGTCCCGACAGGTATTTGTCGAAGTAGGCCTCGAGGCCTTCCTGTCCCGACCCGTCCACGGACGTAAACCCCAACGTCTGGGTTAGCAGCGAGCCGTTCGGATAATATCTCTTCGTATCCACCGCGAAATACACTCCGGGCAGATCCAGCTTCCTTATTTCGTCCGCGGTGTTATCGGGCACCTGCCTTGCGAGGTTGACCTCCGATTTAGCGGCGTCCGTCGCCTTTTTGCGCACCGTTTCGGCGTCGATACCGAGCTTCTCGGAGAGCACGCCGACGATCGCGTCGACGTTTCCTTTCATTATCTCCGAAGGCTTTAAGACTATCGTCCTCGCGGTCGCGCTCTGCGCGAGCACGTTCCCGTTCCTGTCTATTATGTCGCCGCGTTTCGCGGTAACCGTAAGGTCCCTCGTCTGCTGCAGCAGCGCCTTCTGCCGGAGCTCCTCTCCCTGCGCGAACGCTATCACCGCGAGCTTCGCCGATACCGCCGCCAAAAGTACGATTACCGCCGCCATCAGGAAAAGCAGCCTTTTCTTCGATTTAAGATTAGTAGCCGGCACTGCCGCCCTCCCGCCCGATCCGGTGCGCATATGCCGTCAGTCCATATCGAGGCGCACTTTCTGATCCGGCTCCGGGTAAGTCATCCCGAATTCGTTCACCGCGACGTCTTCGATATGTTTCAGGCTGTCGTTCTGTTCCATCCGGATCTTGATCCCGCTTATCTGTTCCTGCGCCTTGTCTATTTTTCTTTGCAGCGCGATGTTTTCAGAGTTTACGCCGCACGCGGCCGCGTATCTCGAAATAAGCAGCGCAAGCGCGCAAAAAGCGACAAATACCACGAATATGGTCGTCAACGCGCCCGTCCTTACCCTCTTTGCCTGCTTTAAGGCTTCCGCCTGCTTCAAAGCCGCCCGCGCGGCCGCGGCCATCTTTTCGTTCCTGTCCGGACGCGCGGCTTTTTCATAAGCCTTGCGCCTTACGGGCGGCGCCGCGCTTTCGTTACGCAGCTCGGCGCGGTTTTTCGCGCCCTCCGGCTTGCCGCGCCGCGAAGCCTCGCCGCCCAAACGGTACCCCGGTTTAATATATGCGACGTTTCCTTCCATCTTTACCGTTCTGCGCGGAAGGGGAACAAGGTCGTATTCTTTTTTCGCATTAGCCGTCTGCGTCATTTTTCAAGCCTGCTTTATGGTTTCGAACACGCGAAGCTTCGCGCTTCTGGATCTGCTGTTTCTCTGCTGCTCCGCCTTAGTAGGCAGGATCGGTTTTTTCGTGACGACGACGCCCAACGGCTTCCTGCCGCATACGCAGACCGGAAAGCTTTTCGGGCATTCGCACGGATCCTCGAATTTTTTAAACTCCTGCTTGACTATCCTGTCCTCGAGGCTGTGAAACGTTATCACCGCGATACGCGCTTTGTCTCTCATGTTGAGCACAAAATCGGACAGCGCGGATTTGAGCGAATCAAGCTCGCCGTTTACCTCGATCCTCAACGCCTGGAAACAGCGCCGCGCCGGATGGATCTCGCCCCTGCGCGCCGCGGCGGGCACCGCTTTTTTGATTACTTCCACGAGATGGCCGGTGGTTTCAATGGGCCGCAAGGTCCTTTCCCTCACAATAAATTCCGCTATCCTCGCGGCCCATCTTTCCTCACCGTAATCCCGAAAGATCCGCTCGAGGTCTTTTTTATCATAGCAATTCACTATGTTCGCCGCGCACACCTTATCTTTTATATTCATGCGCATGTCGAGCCTCGAGTCCTGTTTATATGAGAACCCCCTGCTACATTGGTCTAACTGGAACGACGAGACCCCCAAGTCCAACACCGCTCCGTCAATACCCTTTATATCAAGCATACCGAGTATGCGATTGATATCCTTGAAATCCTCGTTGACGAATATAATATCCTGCGAATACTTCTTCAGCCTTTCCTTCGATGCGTTTATCGCGTATTCGTCCTTGTCTATGCCTATCAGCGTCCCGCCGGGCGTTATCCTTTCGAGTATCGCCTCCGCGTGCCCCCCTCCGCCGAGCGTGCCGTCGACTATCGTCATGCCGGGCTTAAGCCTCAAAGCGCCGACAGTTTCCTCAAGCAGTACCGTCCGATGTTCCATTTTTTATATACCGTAAGGCGCGAGGCTCGAAAGCCCGCCGTCTTTTTCCGTTTCCTCTTCCTCGAGAAAGCCCTGCCATTTCTCCTTCGCCCAAATCTCCGCGCGGTTTGAGGCGCCGATCATGACGGCTTCCTTTACAAGCCCCACCTTGTCCCTCAGCAGCTGCGGGATGAGCACTCTCCCCTGCTTGTCGGGCTCGCACTTGAACGCGCTCGAAAATATTAGCCTTACCTTGCGCTGCGCTTTGGCGTCGGACTGAGGGATAGCCGCCAATTTTCCGGACAGTATCTTCCACTCCTCCTTGGAGTAAACGCTAAGGCACTCGTCGGTAAGACATGTGATATAAAACGGTTCGCCAAGCTCCATCCTCAGTTTGGACGGGATAGCGAGGCGCCCTTTTTCATCGAGGTTATGTACGTGTATTCCTATCAGGGATTCTTCCACGTTTGACGCTCCCAATACCTTTTCGGTCTATATATAACCCGGATGCAGTATCTTAAACCCACTGTTACCCACAATTCCCCACCTGACAATATATTCGGTGCGGATTCGATAATTCCTTTTAAAAATTTGAATTGTTCAAAAGAAAATATTAAAAATATGCATAAAAATGAACGGCGTATACAACATGTTGTATGGAATGTATGTTTGGCGGACGAATGTTCGCAAGATCCGCCGGGTCAATGCCTTTTTGCTTTTGTTTTGCCCGCTTTCGCTTTGCCTTCAATCTCCGGCACGGGCTTATGATCGTTTCTTCGAAAATTCTGTTTTTGATCCGCTTCCGTCCCGTGCGGCTCGGAAGGATCCGGCCTTCGCATACCCGCCTTCGCCATCTCGTTTCCCCTTTGTCCGTTTGTCCGTTATGGATATTGTTTGCGGGGCGGCGGAAAAATAAACGGCGGCGGCGCGATTTCATCATCCGGGCTTATATTTCTCAACGTCGAACCAGAACACGACCCCGCCCGGTACGTTCTTAGCGCCGCAGCGCATTCCGGCGGCGTTTTGGATCGCCTTCACTATGGAGAGTCCCAACCCGTAGCTGTCTTCGGCGCGGGTCCTCGCGGCGTCGGCCTTGAAGAATCCGTCCCAGATATGCTCCATCATTTCTTCGGGGATATGCCTGCCCGAGTTGAAGACGCAGACGCGGATGACGTCTCCGGCCGGCTCCGCTGTTATCGTTACTTCCTTCCTCTCGTCGCCGTAACGCGCCGCGTTCGATATGTAATTTGCGAGCACCTGCTCGAACCGTACCGCGTCGAAACAGCCGGTATCGTTTTCGTCGATCTTCAAGGTTATTTTCAGGGAGTTTTCGGTTATAAACCCGTCGTATTTTTCGAGGAACCCCCGGATAGCCTCTCCCGCGGACAGCTTTTCCTTCTGCAGATGCGCCGTGCCGCTCTCCATGCGCGTCAGCTCGAGCATCTCTTTCAACAGCCGGCTCATCTTCTCCGCTTCCTCCGCGATTATCTTCACGTACGTTTTCCTGCCCGCCGCGGCTCTCGCATATCCGGAGTTTATCTCTTCGGCGTAACCCTTGATGATCGAAAGAGGGGTCCGGAGCTCATGCGACGCGTTTGAAATGAACTGCCTCTGCGCGATTATGTCTTTTTTAAGCTTTTCGTTCTGGGCCTTGAGCGTTTCGAGGGCGCTTTTGAGCTCGCCGCCCAAAAGGTTCACGTCATCGGCGAGGCTTTCAAGCTCGTCGCCCGTTCTAACGTCGCATTTTTTGCCGAAGTCGAGAGCCGCGAGCGCGCCTACCGTGTTCTTTATCTGCGTTATGGGCTTAGTGAACCGTTTGGAAACCGCGAAAGCAAACACGGCGGACACCGCCACGGCGATAAGCGTGCATCCCGCGAGAAGTATGTTGGACTGCTGGATGCTTTTCGTTATTGGTTCGACCGGCTGCGTAACGGAAACGGATATCCCGTTGTCCAAAGTTTTCGTATAGACCATCAGCTCGATCCCCGACCACCCTGTGATCGTCCCGAAAAACGCTCCGTCTTCCTGTTCCTCAAGCCCGTTTATATCCCGCGTGAAGAACCGGTTCGCCTGATTCTGCTGCTTTTCGTCCTGCCCGCCGTCTCCGGGAGGAGGGTTAGGCGCGTCCTCGGGCCGGGAGCGAAGCCCGAACTCGATCGAGGACGAATACAAGACCCGGTTCTCTTTCCTTATCACGACGCTGTAATCCTTGCCCGCCGCTATATCGCTCACATCCGCCGTCCAAACGTCCGGCGACGCGGTGAAATCTATCTTCGATATTTCCCGCAGCGCTTCGCTCATCCCCGCTTTGACCGAATTTTTGTATATTGGCCCGAGCAGGAGCGTATTCGATAAAAGCACGAGCGCTAAGACCACGAACACCACGAATATGATATAAAGGAACAGCCTTTTGGCTATTCCTTTTCTCGTCCCGCTTTTTTCGGCTCCCCTTTTTCTCATGCATGCACCTCGAACCTGTATCCGTAGCCCCGCAGCGTCACGATATACGAGCCGCAGGCGCCAAGCTTCGTGCGCAGCCTGTTTATATGCGTGTCCACCGTATTGGACGAACCCAAGTAATCGTACCCCCAGACCGATTCGAGTATCTGATCGCGGCTCAGCGAGATGTTATTGTTTTCGGCGAGGTACGCGAGCAGCTCGTATTCCTTTCGGCTCAAGGGCACGGTCTCGCCGCCCGCCCTTACTTCCCTCGCGTCCGGATCGATCTCGAGGTTCCCGAACCTGCCTCCTCCGCCGCTCTGGCCGCTTCGCCGCAGCAGCGCCTGTATCCGCGCCGCGAGGACCATCGGCGTGAACGGTTTTATTATGTAATCGTCCGCTCCGCTCTCAAGCCCCTCGACCTGGTCGTAATCCTCGCCCTTCGCGGTAAGCATCAGTATCGGGCAAGAGGACAGCGCGCGGATCCTCCTGCAGCATTCGAACCCGTCGATGCCCGGCATCATCACGTCGAGGATCACGACGTCCGGCCCGGAAGCGGAAAACATTTTGAGCGCTTCCCCTCCGTTTTCCGCTTCGTCCACTAAAAACCCGCGGGCCTCGAGTATCAGCCTCAACAGATCCCTTATGCGCGGCTCGTCGTCAACTACTAATATCTTTTTTTTACCGTTATGCTCTTTTAGCATTCGGCGAACCTTCCAAAAAAGTCATTCGTATCTGAGAGCTTCGATCGGGTTCAACTTCGAAGCTTTTACCGCCGGATATATCCCGAAGCCTATGCCGATCGCAAGCGAGAACACGAGCGCTAAAATCATGACCCCCGACTGTACGGTGACCGCCGTGTTCATTATCGAACCGACAAAACCCGAGCCGAACAGCGCGAGGAATATCCCGATAAGACCGCCTATGCCGCTCACTATCACCGCCTCGAACAGGAACTGAAGAAGTATGTCTTTTCGCGTCGCGCCGATCGCCTTTTCGATGCCAATCTCGCGGGTACGCTCCATGACCGAGACGAGCATGATATTCATTATCCCAATCCCGCCCACGAGAAGCGAGATCCCCGCGATGCCTCCCAACATCGCGGTCTGGGTCGCGGTAACGCTGCTCAAAGACTTAAGCACGCTGCTTTGAGTGTTGACCGAAAACCCGTTGTCCTGCGTGGAAAACCGCTGCATGTATTTTACCACGTTTTCCTGGGCCGCGGTAACAATATCGGCGGAAACGGCGCTTAAATATACCGTCGAGATGCGCGTGTTCTGCATAACGCGCTGCGCGGTAACGAACGGGATCATCACGAGGTCGTCCTGATTCGTCGTCTCGTTGCTGCCCTGCTGTTCGAGAAGGCCTATTATCTGAAATTGTATCCCGTTAATCGCGATCTTCTGGCCTATGACGTCGAGAGTGCCGTAAAGCGTGACCGCGATGTTCTGGCCTACTACGGCCACCTTCAGCCTGCTTGAATTATCCTTGTCGGAAATGAACCGCCCGCTGTCGAGCTTGTAGCCTCTTATCGCCTGATAATCCGGCGACACTCCCTGCACGGTGATGCTGTCCATGCTCGTATTGCCGTTCTTGACCGTATATATGCTCGTTATCGCCGGAGAAGCCGCCGCGATGCCGTCGAGGCTTTTCATCTCCTCCACGTCCTTCAGGGTAAGCTTCGCCCTGTAATCGCGGATGCTTACCGTCAGCATGTTCGTTCCGAGTCCTTCGATCTGAGCGGTTATAGCGGCGTTCGAACTCTGTCCGACGGAGATGAGCGACGTTACCGCGAATATGCCTATTATTATCCCCAACATCGTCAGTATGGAGCGCATCCTGTGAGTCCAAACTGCTTTGAGCGCGGATATGAAGGAATCATAGATTCTCATACTTTTTTCCTTTCCCGACCACAATATCGCCTTTAACGTTCCTTATTTCCGAGACGATCCTGCCGTCGCTCATGTTGATTATCCTGTCCGCTTCCTTCGCGATATCGTGCTCGTGCGTGATGAGTATTATGGTATTGCCCGCGCTGTGCAGATCTTTTATCAGATTCATTATCTCGTTGCTGCTCTTTGAATCGAGGTTTCCGGTCGGCTCGTCCGCGAGCAGAACAGGCGGGTTCGCGACGAGAGCGCGCGCTATCGCCACCCTTTGCTGCTGGCCGCCCGAAAGCTCGTTTGGCTTATGATACATCCTGTCGGAAAGCCCCACTTTTTCAAGCGCCGCTTTTGTCATGTCGGCGCGGCGCTGCCTGCTCACCCGCGCGTATTTGAGCGGCCTCTCTATGTTTTCGTACGCGTTCATCTTCTGGAACAGGTTGAACTGCTGGAATATGAAGCCGATCTTCGAGTTCCTTATCTTGGCGAGCCGCCTGTCCGGAAGCGCCGAAACGTCCTCGTTGTCGAGATAGTACTTTCCGGAAGTCGGAACGTCGAGGCATCCGATCATGTTCATTAGCGTCGACTTCCCGCTTCCCGACGGTCCCACGATCGCGACGAATTCCCTCTCGTCGATCTCGAGGTTTATCCCGTCCAACGCGTGCACCTTCTCGCTTCCCATTTCGTATATTTTGTACATGTCCTTGATTTCAATCAGCGCCATATGCGTACACCGCCTTAACTATATTTTCAGGCATGTTCACCGTCCCCCGCCAGCGGAATTCCGAGACTGCCTCTGCGTGAACCCGCCCGGCATGTCGCCGCCGAAAGCGCCCATCATGAAGTTCCTTTGCGTATCGCTGTTGCTGTTCGTAGTCTGCGCGAGTATCTTTTCGCCCTCGGTAAGCCCGCTCTTTATTTCGATATAGGAGGCGTTTTGTATCCCCGTCTGTACCGCGCG
>Ga0078972_1002606_pt1 | contig 58840 bp, 58 predicted proteins | sample YelNatPaOPGAMG01_FD_67568 | JGI IMG/M metagenome (GOLD analysis project Ga0078972, IMG submission 67568) | Hot spring thermophilic microbial communities from Obsidian Pool, Yellowstone National Park, USA - OP-RAMG-01 (SPADES assembly) (version 2) | ecosystem: Environmental > Aquatic > Thermal...
AAAAACAATTATTTCTTGTCATTTCGTAGGGCCAGCTTTTATGGCTGGCCAATTTCGCTAATGGTTTGCCTCACAAATCTAATCTATTGTCCATCTCGAAATTTTTTAACTCCCCCTCTCCCCCTGGTATAATGATCACAGTATGTGATCTAAGAGGAAAAAAATTAGTAGTCGTAGTTTTCTTTCTTTTTGCTACTTTTTCTTTCTTTACAAATTATGTGAAATTGTGGAAATCTTAATTTCGATAATGAGTATTAATGATTCTTTGAGCAGGGTTGACGGTTTCCCTCCCCCTTATGGCTCTGGTCCTCCAGAGACCATTTGCTAGAGACTACCGCTTCCTGCTGATCTAACTGGGAATATTCATTCAGGATGCTATGGCCCGCGGTTAAAATCGTGGGACCATTTATCTCCCAGGCTATATGAGGTTAGATCCACGCAAGGAAGATACCTGCTTAAAGACCTAAACCAAAAGAAAGGAGCACAAATCATGTTCTACCTTGGCATTGATGTGGCCAAAAAATCTTGTCGCTATCTTCTGCTCAACGAAGAAGGAGAAAAGGTAAAATCTTTCTCCCTGGACAATAACCACCAGGCCTTCCAAAACCTCCTGGAGCGCCTCCAAGCCCTGGCCATCCCTAAAGAAAATCTCCTCATCGGCCTCGAAGCCTCCGGAGGTTTCTGGGAAAACCTCTACACCCACCTCAAAGAAAATGGCTTCTCCGTCGTTCTCCTCAACCCCTATCATACCAAAAAATTCCGGGAAGCCCTGGCTAAAAAAGCTAAGACCGACGATATCGACGCCTTGGTCATCGCCCAACTCCTCAGAACGGGTGAATATGTCCAAAGCCAGGTCGCCGAAGAACTCATCCAATCCCTCAGGGAACTCACCAACCTCCGCTACGAACTCATCCAAGAACGTAAAAACTACCAACGCCAAGTCTACGCCCTCCTCGCCATCATCTTCCCCGAATTCGAAAAGACCCCGCTCAAAAACCCCTTCGCCACCGCCTCTACAGCTATCCTCCAAAAATTTCCTACAGCCAAAGACCTGGCGCAAGCCAAACCCAAACAAATCGAAAAAATCGTCCGCGCCATCCCAGGAAACAACCTGCATCTCCAAGAGATCGAAACCCTCATCAAAACTGCGCAAACCTCCATCTACTCCGGCCGAGCAAAAGAAGCCAGAGCCACCTCCCTGCGCATCCTCCTGGGACATATCCAAAACCTCTCGGCCTCCATCGAAAAGCTCGAAGCAGAGATCAAACAACTTCTCGCACCCCAAGGACCTAAAGACTCCTTCCCTGGAGAAAATCTCCTCACCATCCCTGGGGTGGGAGATAAAACCATGGCCGCTGTCCTCTCTTACCTGGGAACCAATGGCGCGAGCTTCTCCACCTCCACCAAAGCCATTGGGTATGTAGGCTACTTCCCTAAAATCCATCAGTCCGGCCAAACCTACCGCGACAATACCATCTGTAAACGGGGCCCCAAACTCCTGCGCTGGGCCCTCTATATGGCCGCCGTAGCCAGTTTAAAACATAACCCCGAAATGAGAACCATCTATCATAAAAAAATCTCCCAAGGTAAAACAGAGAAACAAGCCCTTATCTGCGTAGGAAAGAAACTTCTCCAAATCATGCTAGCCATGCTCAAATCCGGAGAACCCTACAACCCAACGAAGGTCTTCGTCAACTGCTAAATTGTCAAAGAACAGCTCTTTGAAAATCGAATACTCCCTGTGAAAATACTGTGGATAAATGTTGGTAAATATACCCTAATTTTTTATTTGACGCATTATAGGATGTCTCTTAAACTAAGAGGGGGAAAAAGGGGGAGTTATAAGAAATCCACCCTTTAGTAAGGCATTACGAGGTTAAGTAATCCCTTACGGAAGGGTTATGGTTTAATTGGGAATAAATTTGAAAAGGCATTTTAGCCATGTTAGGATAGATAAAAAATTAGGAGGAGGTAAATGGTTTTCCTTTCAGGCCGAGAAGCTTTTCTAAAAATTCTACATGCCGAAGGAGTCAAGTACATTTTTGGCAATCCGGGGAGTACCGAATTGCCTATAATGGATGCTTTGGCCGGACAAAAAGATATTCGCTATATCTTGGCATTGCATGAAGGCGTAGCCATTTCTATGGCCGATGGTTATGCCGTGGCTTCAGGGAATTTGGCGGTAGTAAATGTGCACATCAGCCCTGGATTAGGAAATTCTATGGGGATGCTTTATAACGCTTATAAATCAGGGGCGCCAATAATAGTGACTGCTGGTCAACATGAGCAGAGCTTTTTGCTCAGCGAACCTATTTTGTGGTCTAATCTTACAGAAGTAGCTCGTCCCTATGTAAAATGGGCTTATGAAGTGCGCCGCTTGGAAGATTTACCCCGGGCTTTACACCGAGCGGCTAAAGTAGCCGTTGCTCCTCCTGCAGGGCCGGTCTTTCTCTCTCTGCCCGTAGATGTTCTCCAAGAAGAGAAGGAGATAGAGTTAGGTGAGCCCACCCGGATAGAGCAGAGTTTCCGCCCTTCCAGAAAGAGTTTAGAGGCGGCAGCCGAGTTACTCCGGCAGGCTAAAAATCCAGTAATTATTGCTGGGGATATTGTCGCCCGCCGCAAAGCTCATCAAGAACTGATCCAGGTGGCCGAAATTATCGGGGCTCCAGTTTACCAAAATCCAGCGGCAGGCACCTGCAATTTCCCTTTTGACCATCCTCTTTCCCTTGGTCCACTTCCGCGCGTTCAAAAAGTCGTCCGCGAAACTCTATATGATAAAGATGTTCTTTTTGCTGTAGGCGGAGAATTAGTAACTATGTCGTTGCCTTCCGAATTAGATCCACTTCCTCCGGGAATTAAAATTATTCATCTGCACCAAGACCCTTGGGAAATCGGCAAAAATTATCCTACGCAAGTAGCCATGATAGGTGATGCCCGAGAGACCTTGTTAGAATTAGCCAAAATTTTGGCAGAAAAGATCACTCCCGAGCAAAGGAAGGAAGCTTACCGCCGCAAGGAACTTATCAGCCAAAGCAAAGAGATAGCTTATAACACTTTAAAAGAGAAGATAAAAAAGGAAAAAGAAAGCCAGCGCATTTCGGGCGCAGTGCTTATGGAGGCTATATGCGATGTGCTCCCCGAAGGAGCAGTAATTGTAGACGAGACAATTTCTTCCGGAAGAGCTTTGCGAAATTTGTGGCGGGGCCGTGATCCGCAATGTTACTTTGGCCTAAGGGGAGGTGGAATTGGTTGGGGCATTCCGGCGGCCTTGGGCGTAAAATTAGCGCTACCTGACCGACCAGTTGTCGCCCTGATTGGCGATGGAAGCGCCATGTATTCTTATCAAGGACTTTGGACAGCAGCCCATTACGGATTAAAGGTGATTTTTATAATTTGCAACAACACCAGCTACCGCATTCTCAAAGAAAGAACTTATGCCCTTCGGGGCTTCTCGGCCCAATTAAATTTGTACGTGGGTATGGATCTAAAAAATCCGGAAATCGATTTTCCAGGCTTGGCTAAAGCTTTGGGCGTGAAGGGCGAAAAGGTAGAAGAAATTAAGGAAGTGAAAGGATTGCTCAAGGAGGCCTTGGAAGGGAATCAACCTTACCTCATTGATGTGCGCCTTGACCCTTCTTTTCTATGAAAAAATGAAGCCCAAAAATATTCTTTTAACTGGACCGCCCCGTTGTGGAAAAACCACATTAGTAGAAAAGCTTATTTACCAAATTGATAAACCTTGTCGCGGCTTCTTTACCCGGGAGATAAAAGAAAAAGGGCGCCGGGTCGGGTTTTCAATAATAACCTTGGATGGCCAAGAGGCTATATTAGCCCATGAAAGCTTAAAGAGCTCCATCCGCGTGGGTAAGTATGGGGTGGATTTAAACCAATTTGAAAGAATCGCCATTCCCGCTATTTGGCCTTCCGCAGCAGAAAATATTTTAATCATTGATGAAATTGGTAAGATGGAATGTTATTCTCCTCTTTTTCGAGACGTCCTTTTGAAAATTTTTGATGCTCCTAATCAGCTGATCGCCACCATAGCGTGGAAAGGTACGCCTTTTATTGAAAAAATAAAAAGACGAGATGACATAACTTTGCTGGAAATAACTATAGAGAATCGAGATGCCCTGGTGGGTTCTTTATTGGGCATGATATGATGCTCCGCTAATCTTTACTTCTTTATGATCGCCGACTCCCCCCTCCTTCCTTGGAAGACAAAATGGTAATCGTCTTTTAAAGAAAGTACGCTAAATTTTTAATTGCGCTTTTGGGCAAAATAGTTGAAAATGAAACATAGATTAATTATTAAAGAGGGAAACCATGGAGGGAATTTCGGCAGTTTATTTTATATTATTTGTGATAATCCTTTTGGGATTTGCTTTTTTCATCTCCGCGCGTTTGACCAAGAGGGCGGTATTCAAAGTGCTCCATATATTTCGAGATGAGAATGCCATCGGCTATGAGCGGGCTAGAACCATTGAACAGTTAGGACTAACTCCGCCCAATATCTTAGAAAGAATCGGTCGACCTCGGGACTATCGACAAAATGCGCTCAAGATACTGATAAAATCAGAAGTTGTTCAGCTTACCGAAGATGGCCGTCTCTTCATCCCCGAAGAAAAAATGAGAGAATTAGAAAACAAAGGGATAATGAAATGAGAAGGAGGGACGAATAATGAGAATCGGGGCCTTTGAGGTACAAGACCCTATCCCGGAACTCAAAGAGCCTCATGTTTTGGCTACTCTGCGGCCCTGGATTGATGTGAATAACGTAGGCAGCCTAACCCTGGAAGGGTTGGAAACTCAGTTCCGCGCCAAAGAATTGGCCCGATTTGCCCGTCCGGGTAATTTCTTTGATTTTACTCGTTACCGTCCTGTGCTCTATTTTGAAGGCCAGGCCCGGCGCATTAAAATACCCAATGTGACCATAAGCTATGGTCTGCGGGAGAAAGGGCCTGATTTTCTTTTCCTCCATCTTCTGGAACCCCATTCTTTGAGTGAAGTTTACGTGGACTCCGTCTTACGCCTTTTCCAGACTTTGCAAGTCAAAAGATATTGTTTATTAGGAAGTATGTATGACGCTGTCCCCCATACCAAACCTTTGCTGGTCAGCGGCAGAGCGACTGGTGCTGTAGCCGAACAAGATTTAAAAAGGGCAGGGGTGGAAGTTAGTAATTATCAAGGACCAACTACCATAACTTATTTAATTGCCCATAAAGCTCCCCAGATGGGCATAGAGACGATGACTCTTATAGTTTCCTTACCTCAATATGTTAGTCTCGATGAAGATTACCTGGGTAAAGTTCGTTTAATGGAGATTTTGAATTTGCTCTACGATATTCCTATTGATAAGAAGGACTTTGAGAAGGCAGCGCGCCAGCGCAGTCTATTAAATCAAAAAGTGGAGACCACCCCGGAGCTGAAGAAAGTTCTCCCCCAGTTAGAAGCTATCTATGGCCTAAGGGTAGCCCGAAAAGAAGGGGAAGCAATGCCCAACCTTTCCCCGGAAATGGAAGAAATTTTTTGGGAAAGCGATGGCCAAGATATTGGTAAAGCCTAAACTTTTTTAGCGTAGGCTAAAAAGGGCTATTCCCCCGGCGATTCTTCTTTTTACTTTCTCTTTCCCTTGCAAATATTGCAGATGGGCTAAGGCCTCACCTCCAGCAAACCACTGTTGGGGAAGAGGGAAATCTTCCCACCGCGCGCAATCAATATCCCAAGTCATCTGGGAAGCCACCTGGTAAGCCGTTTGCTCTCCTTTTTCTAAAATGGCCATCACTTCGTCAGCCCGCACTTCGTGATGTTTCTTTAATTCGGCAATTCTTTGCCGGTGATTGGTAAACGGACCCCGATGACCAGGGAGAACTAATTCTATCTCATAAGCAGCTATTTTTTCCAAACTCTGCAAATATTTAGCTAAAGGGTCATCTTCTTCGGACCACAGAGAGATATTGGGAGTTATATCATTAAGCAGATGGTCCCCAGAAAAGAATATTTTTTTATGGGGTTCATAAAGACACATATGCCCAGGTGTATGCCCCGGAGTTTCTATACAAATGAAGGTATAATCTCCGATGGTTATTTTTTCCCCTTCCCGCAAGAGCGTAAGTTCCAGAGGACGGCGGGCATGATACCGTTTCCCAGGATGCCTACTTATGGCCGCTAAAATATCAGACTCGGGAAAACCATTGCGGCGGGCAGTGTCGGCCATTTCTTGCCAATGCTGCGGATCATTAATCACCTGGGCATCGGGGTAATTGAAATAAATCTTGGCGCCCTCTTGAACTAATTCGGAAACTAAACCTAAATGGTCGGCATGCAAATGAGTAATAAAAAAATCTACGTGCTTCAGATCCACCCTAAGTTCTTGAAGATATTTAGTCATGGCCTCTTGGCATTCTACCCGATTCATCCCTGTATCTATCTGCAAATAACGCCCCTGATCTTTGATTAAATAAGAATTGATAGCTTTTAAGGGATTGCCCGGGAGGGGAATTTCCAGACGATAAATGTTCGGAAAAACTTCTGCCACCATAAATTCCTTTCTTATTTCTTTTTTAAGCCTAATTTTTCAATAATTACTTTTTCTTCGGCGCAAAGCTCTTGAACATATTTTACGTATTCTTCGGTATTTTTATAAAAAGGTTCCATATCAAACTTTTCTAAGATTTTCTGATAAGCTGGGTCTTCCATTCCTTTTTTAAAGGCATCATGTAGGATTTTTACTACTTTGGGATCCATCCCTTTTGGTCCCGCAATGCCAAAAGGAGAGTTAGATACTATGCCGTAGCCTAACTCCTTTAAAGTGGGGACATTAGGCCATCTTTTAGTGCGCTGGTTTCCCCAGGTCACGAGCAGACGGAGCTGACCAGCATCTACCTGGGGCCCCCAACCTGTAGAATCAGCCGTAGCGGTCACATGCCCACCCAGTACAGCCGGAGTGGTTTCTCCGCCTCCTTTCATGGGCACTTGGATCCATTTTATCCCTTCTTTCATAGCTATAACTTCCATAGTGATATGCAAAGTCGTTCCTGCCCCGGGTGTAGCGTAAGTAACTTTACCTGGGTTGGCTTTGGCGTAATCTATAAATTCCTTCCAAGTTTTCCAAGGAGAGTCAGCTTTGACCACCACTCCAAAAGTGTAACCCGTAAGATGAATGATATAAGTGAAATCTTGTAAAGGATCCCAATTAACTTTCATCATATAAGGATAACGAAAAACAGTTATAGGAATTTGCGAGACAGTATAGCCATCGGGCTTAGCAGTAGCAACCATAGTTGCCGGCCCGACTGTACCTCCCCCACCGGGCTTATTTTCGACAACCACAGGTTGACCAAGATACTTACTCGTTGTTTCGGCCAGAACCCGCATGGTTACATCTGTAGAACCACCTGGCGCCCAAGGAACGATGAGGGTTACTGGCTTGGTGGGAAACTCTGCTCCCCAAGCCCAAAGGCCGGGCATAAATAAAATGAAAGAGGCAAAAAAAATTAAAGTTTTGGATTTAATGTTCATTTGTTCCTCCTCCTTAAAATGTTTATAAATTAGAAAAATTTAAAGTTCCATACTCCCCTTGGCAGGGTGGGCCTTCGGCTACATAAATTTCTTTTTTCGTCAAATTCATAATAATCGAAACCACAGTTTGCGCCTGAGCTAATTCATGTTCGCGTCCATCAGGATGACGACAAATGGAATTAGGGAAGTTGAAGTGATTGCGGAAGACCTCTTGAAAATCGGCACTGGTAATTTTCCCAAGTCGGGAAGATAATTTTTGATGGGCTATTCCGTAACGCAGGAGAGTGTCAGGATATTCCGGCAAATTCCCATCCAGCGGCTTAAGAAGGTCGGAATTGAAATGATTTGTATGCATAATTACTCCATTTTGGGGATAAAAAAAGTCTAAAGTCGACGGAGCCATTTCAAAGTCCATAGCCAAACCGTCGCGGTGCGCTATAAGACAGTTATTTGCTGATCCCCGATCCATGGATACTATTTTAGCTATAGCATCTCCCATACGGGGGGAGTTCAATATTCCCCGCATCAGGATATGAATAGGTAGACCAACTTTCTTCACCGGCGCTTTTAGAATGTTTAAGCAGGCGCCCAAGCCCGCCGAGTTGCAGCCAATTTTGCCTACTACACCTGCTTCTGTGAGCGTAATTACCTTGGGTTTATTTATTTGTTCAATTTCTAAGATAACCGTGGTCTCTTTAAGGTGAGGTTTCCAGTCCCAATTTTGCCCAATTAATACCTCCCCCGATAAAGTGGCTGGCGGCAGAGCTGCGATAGAAGTACATTCTCCTCCGGTAGCCAACTTATCAGGATACATTAATTCCGTGCGCACATTAAGCGCCAGCACCTCTTCTTTGGCTACCCCTGCTCCTGCCGCAATTCCTTCGATCTCTTCCCAAAGATCAGGGTCAAATTTTTGGATGATGGGTATAAAAAGTTGGGCTAATTGGCAGGATTTTTGGTAGTTGAGGTTGGCGTAATATTTAAAAAGCCGAAAATAAAGGTCTATATTTTTTTTAATCATTTCTCGGCACGCAGAGCCATACTGAAATCCAACCTCCTTAGGATTACCTTTTAAAGAAACAATAGGCAACATAAATTTCTCCTTTATTTTTCTCTATATTTGATTTCGCCTTAGTTTACTAAATAGAAAGAAGCTAAGCAATAGATTTTTTCCTGACCGCCTTTACCTTTTGAAGCTTAAGGTGGTTGATAAATTCATGCCTGGCTAAGGCAGAAGCAAGCCTTACTTTGGCACTTCAGAAATTTAACATAATCTGTTATAAATTTGACATTTTTCAGCCTGCTCCTTTTTTAAAAAAAGTCAAAATATCTTTTTTGTTTAAAAAGCTCTGAAAAATCAAATAGTTATAATCTACAGCTTCCATTCCATTCAGGGCATAAAAATTGCAGCTAAAAATTTGACTATTAAAAATTTAAAATAACTTCGAGGAGCTTTTTATGTCGCAAAATAGGGGAACAATTTTAATAGTTGATGACGAAGCCGGGCCTCGAGAATCTTTGCGGATGATTTTAAAACCTATTTATAATATTTTCACCGCTTCAAATGGCAAAGAAGCGTTAGAGATAATCCAAAAAGAGAATATTGATTTGGTAACCTTGGATTTAAACATGCCCGGACTCTCGGGGATCGAGGTCTTGAAGGAAATAAAAAAAATAAAGAGCGACGTAGAAGTCATCATCGTTACTGGCTATGGCACGTTGAAGAATGCCCAAGAAGTTATTCGGTATGGGGCCGGAGATTTTATCTCCAAACCTTTTAATGTGGCGGATATTGTAGCTATCGTGAGCAAATCTTTTGAACGCCGGAATTATAATCTGAAAATAAGCAACCTTATCCAGCAGATTAAAGGTTTGAAGAGCATGAATGAAAATCAAATCCTGGAAAAGGAAGTTTCCTTTAGGTAACTTTATTTTTGGTCACTAAATTTTGCAAGGTTTCCCAAATCTCTTGTACCTGCTTTTCAGTTTCGATGAGGGGACCAGAATTATCTACTAAAAAATCAGCTAATCTCCTTTTTTCATCGATAGGCCATTGGGCGGCGAGCATTTTGGCAGCCAAATCAGGGGTAATTTGATCTCTTTTCACTAATCTTTCAATCTGCATTTCTGGAGGTACATAAACTAATAGGATTTTGTGAAAAAGGTGTTGCAGGTTAGCTTCAAAGAGCAGCGGGACGATGACCTGGATTATTTTGTGCTCTACCTTAAGAGTTATTTCTTTTAGTGTCTTAAGAAATTCCGCAAAAATCCATGGATGGACCAAGTTTTCTAATTTTTTCCTTTTTTCTACATTCTGGAAGACAATTTGCGAGAGTCTTTTCCGGTCAATATGCCCATCCGGTAGAGTGATATCTTTTCCAAAATAAGCAATTACTTCTCGCCAAGCTGGTTTCTCAGGCTCAACCACCACCCTGCTTAGCTGGTCAAAATCAATAGCAGGGACTCCCAATTTAGCAAACATCTCGGCTACAGTAGATTTACCACTGGCAATTCCCCCTGTTATGCCTAAGAGCAAGGGAATTTCTTTTTTACGAAAATTAGTTAATTCTTTCCAAATTCGCGAGATTTCAGAATTTTCCATGCATTTTGGTTTTAAATGCTTCCCAGAGGCTGTCTCGAAAATGGGGATGGGCAATAGAAATCAAAGCTTCTGCCCGCTGGGAGAGAGATTTTCCGCGCAGCTTGGCTACTCCATATTCAGTAACCACTATATCGGCCATGTAACGGGGGATGGTAACTGTTGCTTGCCGGGGTAGATAGGGTACAATACGGGAAATTTTGCCTTGAGCAGCAGAAGAACTGAGAGCTGTTATGGAAATTCCTCCTCGAGAGTAATAGGCCCCTTCTACAAAGTCAAACTGCCCTCCTACACCACTTACCTGCTCCCCATTAAGGGATTCAGCGTTGATTTGGCCAGAAAGGTCAATTTCCAAAGCAGAATTAATGGCTACAAAATTATCTATTTGACCAATGAGCTGAGCATTATGACTCACTTCTGCTCCATGCATTTCTAAAAGAGGATTTTCATGTCCGAAGCGAAACAATTTTTCTGTACCAATTAATTCACCAGCGACAATTTTCCCTGGATAGATACTTTTTTTACGATTAGTTATAGCCCCCTTGGCCACCAAGTCTACCACGGCATCGGAGAGCATTCCCGAATGAATTCCCAAATCTTTTTTCCCCTCCAGGAGCTGGAGAATCGCCGTGGGCAGATTGCCGATTCCCATTTGAATAGTGGCTCCGTCAGGAATTAGTTCGGCTACGTAGTTGGCGATCTTTTTTTCCGTGTCTCCGATTTGAATCTCCGGGTAAGGAATAAGAGGATGGGCCGATTCTACCAAATAGTGAATTTGGGAGGCAGAAAGAAAGCAAGGTCCCAAAGTACGCGGGGCATTTTCATTTACTTCGGCCACTACCGTACGGGCCTGTCGGGCCAAAGGAAAGGCCTGGCTACTCGAAACTCCCAGACTGAACCTTCCTTCTTTATCGGGGGGAGCTACTTGCACTAAGACCACATCAACCGGAAAAGGGCCGTCGCGTGAAAGAAGGCGCGGGATCTCCGAGATGCGCGCGGGAATAAATTGAATTAACCCTTCGGCCCAGGCCTTACGTAAAGGTGGGCTGATTTGAAAACTGGCGCAGCGAAAAGAAGAGGCGAATTCTTTTTTGGCCAAGGGATGTTCCGTAAGCAGGTAACCGCTAAATACTTCTACATTTCGGTAATATGCGAAATCTTCAGCCAAGGCTTGCAGAAGACTTTGGGGCTGTCCAGAAGCAATGGAAAAGAATATCCGATCTCCAGGCTTTATAGCTTGGCGCAATGCTTCGCGAGGCTTTAGCATTTTTTTCATCCTAGCCATTTATTATTACCAACATTTTTGTTTTTTACTTTTTACATTTTTAAAAATTTCCTGTCAAGCAATTCATAAGAGACCTCTGAAAAACCGAATTTTCAGTCACTCCCGCGAAAGCGGGAGTCCAGAAATGCCTTGAAAACACTGGATTCCTGCTCACGAAGCAAAGGCGTAATTATATCCCGAGGGTTTTTTTCAGAGATCTCCATAAACTGAACCTCAATCACTTTTGAAATTAAGGAAGATTTTTTAAACCAATCACAAATTGGTTTAAAATTAAAAATATAAATTTTTCAAAATTTCTTGATAATTTGTTAAATGAATGGTATTGAATATATAAAAAAGATGAATTATAAATCAGACCAAATTTGAATGGTTTAATAAATTATTAAAATGGCTTTCATAAAAGATTCGCATCAAGTTATTTTGGCAAAACTTAAAAAGTTTCTGGAGGATGGCAAATTAGTTTCCCAAGGAAGATTACCTTCGGAACGCGCGCTCGCTATTGAATTAGGCATTCCTCGCTCGGCCCTCAGAAAGGCTATGATGGTTCTCCAGGAAGAAGGGCTAATTTGGAGACATGTTGGCCGAGGAACTTTTATAGGGCCGAAACCAGAGGCTATTAGGACTCAAGAAGCACTTTCTTCGGTAACTTCCGTGACCAATCCAGCAGAAATAATGGAAGCCAGGATCTTATTAGAACCCAAATTAGCTGCCTTAGCCGCTTTAAGAGTATCATTAAATGAAATTTCCCAAATGGAGATATATATCCAAAAGGCTCAGGAAGCAAATAAAACAGAACAATTTGAGCATTGGGATGAACAACTCCATTTAGCCATTGCCCAAGCAACTGATAACAATTTATTGATTTCACTTTTTATGGTTATCCATAAAATTAAACAGAGTAATATCTGGGGTAAGCTTAAAGAAGCTTCACTTACTTCGGAAAGACAAAAAATTTATCATGCCCAACATCGGGAAATTGTGGACGCTCTGAAATACCGCGAGGCCTCAAGAGCTGAGAACCTTATGCGCGAGCATTTAGAGACTATCAAAAGTCATCTTCTGGAAGTTTATAAATTTGCCTAAATAAAACGGGGAAAAGACATGGATAGATATGGGTATAATGGGAAAGTTCTTCATGTAAACCTAAGCACTAAGGAATTTAGAGTGGAAAGTCCGCCAGAAATTTTTTACAGGCAATATTTTGGTGGCCGAGGATTTATCGCTTACTATCTCTTGAAAAAAATGAAGGGTGGCGAAGATCCTCTTGGGCCCGAAAATATTCTCGTCTTCGCGGTTAGTGTTTTGGGCGGTGCTCCTGCTCATGGTCTTTGCCGATTTTCGGTGGGCGCAAAGTCTCCGCTAACCGGGGCTTTTGGTGAATCAGAAGCAGGCGGTTATTGGGGGCCTGAGCTAAAATTTTCCGGATTTGATGCCTTAGTTATCGAAGGGAAGTCACCTCAGCCCGTATATCTTTTTATCAATGATGGCAAGGTGGCGATAAAGGAAGCACGGCATATATGGGGTTTGCATACAGGCGACGCTCAAGATATTATTCGCCGAGAAATAGGAGATGAACGTGCCCGCGTATTATTAATAGGCCCCGCAGGGGAAAACCAGATTCCCTATGCCAATATAGCTAACGAGTTATCCCATATCTCTGGCCGCACAGGTATGGGAGCTGTAATGGGGGCGAAGAACCTAAAGGCCATAGCTTGCCGCGGTACCCAAAAAATTAGACTAAGTAATCCAGAATTAGTGGCTGAAGTGGCTAAAAGAGTTGCCCGGGATCGAAATGAACATCCCCTGAGTTATGGATTACATTGGATCGGTACCCCAGGTGCCGTTCTCCATTTTAATCATGCCGGCACTTTGCCAACCAAAAATTTTCGGGAAGGAACCTTTGCTGGAGCAGAAAAAATATCCGGCGAAAGGATGATTGAAACAATACTGCAAAAAAGAGAAGGCTGTTATGCCTGCGCCATTAAATGTAAAAGAGGAGTAGGTTTTAAAAGCGACCGATTCACGGTAGACCTGCGTTACGGTGGGCCGGAATATGAAGCTCTGGCAGCTCTTGGTTCGAATTGCGGAATCGATGATTTAGAGGCTATAGCCAAAGGTAATGAATTATGCAATCAATTGGGGTTAGACGTAATCTCTATGGGCAATAGTATAGCTTTCCTCATGGAATGCCAGGAAAAAGGATTATTGCCGGCAAGTTGGCGAGAGGGGTTGGACGTTTCTTTTGGCCAGGCCGAGGTAATGCTGAGGCTAATTGAAGACACAGCTTTTCGGCGTGGTGTGGGGCAACACTTGGCTAAGGGCGTGCGGGGTATGGCCAAAGAATTAGGGCCAGAGGCTGAAGAGTTAGCCGTTCATGTCAAAGGACAAGAAGTTCCGCTTCATGACGCTCGGGGGAAAGCGGCAGTGGGCTTTGGCTATGCCGTAGTTGAAAAAGGAGCTGATCACCTTGTATCCGGTTTTGATATTCTTTATGAACGGGCTGACCACCCCGGCTTTCAGGCAGTTGCTCCTTTAGGTCTGCTTGAACCTTTGGGAGTAAATGACCTGGGCCCCAAAAAGATTAGGCTCTTTACTTATATGTCTTTTTTATGGAGTTTTTATAATTGTGCCAGTGTTTGTAATTTTGCCTTTGTCCCGCGTTCGATTACGACCCTAAATGAATTAGTACATTTAGTTAAGGGAATAACTGGTTGGGAAACTTCTCTTTGGGAATTAATGAAAGTGGGGGAAAGAGCGATTAATATGGCGCGGGCCTTCAATGTGCGGGAAGGATTTTCTAAAAAGGATGATAATCTGCCGGAAAGATTCTTCCAACCCTTAGAGGGGGAGGGGCCGCTAAAAGGCTTCAAAATTGATCGGCAGGTTTTTCAAGAGGCTTTAGATTTATACTATGGGATGATGAATTGGGATAAAGAAAAAGCATCTCCCACAAGAGCAAAACTAGTGGAATTAGATATTGAATGGGTATGGGATTGCCTTCCTCCGCATATAAAAGGTGGTCATTAAAATTAAATATGATTAGCCAAGATCTGAGACAAGAAGTGGGGCAAATAAAATTATCCCTCCATAATAATTTGGCTCGCTATGCCGGAGAAAAAACCAATTTTTTTCCGTGGCCCATTAGCGAAGGAGAGACCATTCAAAGCTTAATCGAAAAACTCAAAATCCCATGGGAAGAAATAGGTTTAGTAGTAGTCAATGGCAGTGTAAAAAAAGACCCGCAAATAGTTCTTTACCCTGGCGACGAGGTAAAAATTTTCGGCTTAGTGGGGGGAGGATGAGTTTTTATTAATTCATTAAAAGGAGATAATCCTGTGCAAGAGTTAGCTGGGGTCTTTCCCTATTTAGTTTCTCCAATAGATGAGCGAGGCAAAGTAAAAGAAGCAGTACTGAAAGATTTAGTTAATTACCTGATTGAAATGGGCGTACATGGCTTAACTCCCTTGGGCAGTACAGGGGAATTTGCTTATCTTACTTGGCCCCAAAGGCAAAAAGTAGTAGAAGTTGTGGTCGAAGCGAATGCGGGGAGAGTCCCTGTAGTTGCTGGGGTGGCCCACACTTCCATTCAAGAAGCAGTGCGCCAAGCAAAAGAAATGGAAAAGATTGGGGTGGATGGGATATTGGCCATTATGGATACGTATTTCCCCGTACCTTCCGAAGGGACCATAGCCTATTTTCGGAGCATTGCTGAAGCCATCTCCCTGCCGGTGGTTCTTTATACCAACCCCAGCTTTTCGGCTACTAATCTATCCTGGGAAGTAATCGAAACTTTGGCCACTGTGCCTAATATCCGCTATTTAAAAGATGCTTCCGCTAATACGGGGAACTTATTAACCATCATGAATCGACTGGAAGGTAAGATAAAGGTTTTTAGCGCCTCCGCTCATATCCCTTTAGTGGTAATGATGTTTGGAGGCGTGGGTTGGATGGCCGGGCCGGCCTGCGTTATTCCTAAGCAGAGTGTAAAACTTTACGAATTGGCGAAAAAAAAGCAGTGGGATGAAGCAATAACCTGGCAAAAAAGTCTCTGGAAGATAAATTATATTTTCCAAAAATATTCTTTAGCTCCTTGTATAAAAGCCTGTTTAGAATTGCAGGGATTTCCAGTGGGCGATCCTATTCCTCCTTTGCAGCCCCTAAAAGGAAATGCGCTCAAGGAAATTGCCGAGGTTTTAAATTCTGTTGGCGCTCTGCCCAAAGAATAAAGAAAGAGAATGTTCAAAGAGGAATTATTATGTCCATTGATCGGGTAAGCGGTCTTGCTCTTTTGGGAATCGCCATCTTCGTGGCTGTGGAAAGCAGAGTCTTACCTTTCGGAACGCATAGCCGACCTGGGCCTGCTTATCTACCTTTTATTTTAGCTCTTTTTCTGGGGGCCATGAGTCTAATTTTAATTTTTTATCCTAAAAAAGATTCTTTAATCATTAAACAACTTCGCTGGAGGGAAGGAAGGCATGCCCTCGCCATATTGGCCTGCTGTTTTTTTGGTACTTTCGCCATTGAACAATTGGGTTATAGAATCACTATGATTATCATCTTGGGTTTCCTTTTTGCAGTGCTTGAGCGGATGAAAATTTGGTGGGCATTACTTTGGACTTTGGGCCTAGCTCTGGGATCTTTTTGGGTTTTCGATTCTTTGTTGAAAGTTCCTCTCCCGCGCGGGGGGTTAGGGATCTAAGATGACCGAGACCTTCCAAAATTTATGGCTTGGTTTTGCTACTGCTTTGACTCCCGCTAATCTATTTTATGCTCTAATGGGCTGTTTAATTGGCACTATGGTGGGCGTTTTGCCAGGCGTGGGCCCTTTGGCTGGAATAAGTTTACTTCTGCCGACGACTTTTGGATTAGACCCCACGGGAGGGTTAATTCTTCTTTGCGGAGTTTATTATGGAGCTATGTATGGCGGTTCCACAACTTCTATTCTGATGCGCATACCTGGAGAGGCTGCCTCAGTTATGACTTGTATTGATGGCTATGCTATGGCCCAAAAGGGACGCGCTGGTCCAGCCCTTTTCATTTCCGCTTTTGGTTCCTATATTGCTGGAACACTAAGTGTCATCGGGTTGATGTTTTTAGCACCGCCTCTGGCTCGTTTTGCCTTAGGCTTTGGTCCCCCGGAATATTTTTCTTTGTTAGCCATGGGACTTATAGTTTTGGGGTACATGACTGGTGGCTCAATGGTGAAGAATTTGGCCATGATTGCCCTGGGACTTCTTTGCGGGATGATAGGCATTGATCATATGAGTGGTTATTTTCGTTTTTCCTATGGGGTGGCCGCCTTAGGTGATGGTATTGGGGTAGTGCCAGTAGCGGTGGGTCTTTTTGGTATTGCCGAGATTCTTTCTACTGCTGGCCAGGAAAAGAGACCAGAGGTAATTAAACCCAAATTGCGAGATCTTTTACCTTCGCGCGAAGAATTTAGGGATGCTTTAAAACCAATCGGCCGAGGGACAATTTTAGGTTTTTTTATCGGCATAATCCCGGGTTCGGCTCATATTATTTCCACTTTTGTCTCTTATGCTGTGGAGAGGAGGTTGTCTAAGCATCCCGAGAAATTTGGCCGAGGGGCTATTGAGGGAGTTGCTGCTCCGGAATCGGCTAATAATGCGGCCAGCGAAGGAGCGTTAGTGCCTATGTTAGCTTTGGGAGTTCCCACTGGGCCAATCCCTGCTGTCCTTTTAGCGGCCTTGATGGTCCACGGGATAAACCCAGGTCCTCTTTTCATTAAAGAACAACCGGTGATCTTTTGGGGACTGATTGCTAGCATGTATATTGGTAATTTTGTTCTTTTGCTGCTTAATTTACCCTTGGTTGGGCTATTTGTTAATTTCTTGCGCATTCCTTATAAAATTCTTTATCCGATGATTTTGATGTTCTGTATGGTGGGCGTTTACGCTGTGAATACGAGTTATGTTGATGTAGCCATCATGTCCGTTATGGGGATGCTCGGCTATTTGCTCCGCAAGTTCGATTATGAAACAGCCCCGATTGTTTTGGGAGTAGTAATAGCGCCCATTATTGAAATGAGTTTTCGGCAAGCTTTGGCCATGTCAGGCGGGAAATATAGCATATTTATTCAGCGCCCTATTTCTGCTCTCTTTTTGGCCGGCGCTTTCCTAATGATTATTTTGGCTTTGCGCCCGCTCATCAAGAAAGGAATTGATTGGGGCTGGAGAAGTCAGTTGACTAAAGCAGAAAAAGGAGACTGAGTTTTTAGTCCCCCAATTATTAAATTAAAAGGAGGAAAATTCAATGATTAAATGGAGATGGTTATGGGCAATTTTATTGGGGATCGGCGGATTAGTTGGAAATTTTGGCATCGCCTTTGCGGATTATCCGACAAGACCGATAACCATGGTGGTTCCCTTTCCCCCGGGCGGTGTGGCGGATCTCACCGCTCGACCTTTGGCCGCGGCCTTAGAACCCATCCTCAAACAGCCGGTAGCAGTAGTAAATAAATCGGGAGCAGGAGGAGCAGTAGGCATGCAGTTTGTGGCTGTGGCCAAACCAGACGGCTACACGTTACTTTTGGCGCTTTCGAGTATTTCGGTTATGCCGGAAGTAGACAAACTTTTTGGGAGACCGCAAACTTATAAAAGAGAAGACTTTGTCCCCATTGCTTTATTAAATGCAGACCCCACTGTGTTGGCCATTAGGAAAGAAGCACCTTGGAAGTCAGTGGCCGATTTTGTGGCTGACGCTAAGAAACGACCGGGGGAGATAAAATACAGCTCATCAGGCATGTATGGAACTCTGCATGTAGCAATGGAAATGTTTGCCCATGCCGCTGGCATAAAATTACGCCATATACCAACGCAAGGTGGAGGGCCAGCATTGACCGCTCTCTTAGGAGGTCATGTGGATGCCTTTGCCGTTGGTCCGAGTGTAATTGCCTCGCAATTGAAGGCAGGTACAGTACGGGTATTGGCTTGCTGGGGAGCAAAAAGATTGGCCTCTATGCCTGATATTCCCACTTTCATAGAATTGGGATATAAAGATGTAGAATTTTACATCTGGGCCGGGCTATTTGCTCCCAAAGCAACTCCCCCTGAAATAGTTAAGATCTTGCGCGAAGCAACTAAAAAAGCGGCTCATAGTGCAGAATTTAAGAATGCCATGGATAAACTTAATACGCCTATTTATTACCTCGATGGGCCGGATTTCCAGAAATTTTGGGATGAAGATGCCGCGCGCCTGGCTAGAGCAATCCGCAACATAGGCAAAGTCGAGTGAGATAAGGAGGGAAGATGAAAAACATTGGTTTTATCGGTTTAGGCCTCATGGGAAGAGAAATGTCGCGACGTTTGTTGGATGGTGGATACTCCTTAACTGTGTGGAATAGGACAAAAGAGAAAGCAGAACCTCTGCTTAAAGCTGGGGCAAATTGGGCTGACTCGCCAAAAGCAGTAGCTCAAGCATCTGAGGTAGTAATTACTATGGTTACTGACTCGGCAGCAGTGGAAGGGGTGGTCTGCGGGAGAAACGGGGTCTTGGAAGGAGCGCATCCGGGATTAATTCTGATTGATATGAGCAGTATTGCTCCGGAAATGTCGCGGTCGATTGCCACGCGAGCTAAAGAAAAAGGAGTAATAATGCTGGATGCCCCCGTTACCGGAAATCCGAAAGTAGCTGCTGAAGGAAAATTGGGCATAATGGTCGGCGGCCCTGAAGAAACTTTTGCGGCCTGTAGGCCTATTTTTGAAAAGATGGGCGTGAAGATTATTCACGTAGGTGAAAATGGGAAAGGAACTACTCTCAAGTTGATCAATAACTTGATTATGGGCATAGCCATCCAAGCTGTAGCCGAAGCCTTAGTTCTGGCTCAAAAAGCAGGCATTGATCCTATTAAAGTAATGGAAATTACCTCGGTCGGGGGCGCGCGCACCGGAGCTATGGAAACGAGGGGGCTCAGGATGATTAAGCATGAATTTGCTCCGGGGTTTTCTCTAAACAACATGTATAAAGATTTATCCACCGCCATCAAACTGGCTGATGAAGTAGGGGCAGTTCTTCCTACGGGGAGTATTACTCGGGAGATTGTGAAGGCGGCTAAGAACCGAGGAAAAGGAGAAATGGAAGTCGCTGTGGTCATTACGGTGTTAGAGGAATTAGCAAATATCTGTTTGAAATCTCCGTAATTATTTATTTTTTAGAGGCGGAAAAAGTAAATTTTGAAGGAGGAATGATGGGTAAGCTGGAATTAACCCTCGCTTGCGGTGATTATGATCGCACGCGCTTACTGCGAGACGAAAGTGTTCGAGTTGAAGGAATTGACCTGCATGTTCTGATTTTGCCTGTGGAGGAAATTTTTCTTAGAGCTGTTAGGTATCAGGAGTTCGAGGTAACCGAATTGTCCATGTCTTCTTTTCTCATTTCTTGGAGAAAAATCAAACCTGGGTACGTAGCCATTCCAGCTTTTCCCTCCCGAAAATTTCGTCATGGGGATATTTATGTGCGAGGCGATTCTACCATCCAAAAACCCGAGGATTTAAGAGGCAAAAAGATGGGTCTTCCTGAGTATCAGATTACAGCGGCGGTCTGGATTAGGGGAATATTACAAGAAGATTTTGGGATTTCCGCAGACGAGATAGAATGGTTTACGGCTCATGAGGAGCGATTTCCTATTGACATCCCTTCTTCCGTCAAAGTTAGGGTTATACCCAAGGGAGAGAATCTTTTTAGTCTTTTAAAAAAAGGGGAATTGGATGCCTTATTCACTGCTCGCATTCCAACTCCTTTTCTCCAAGGAGAAAAGTGGATACGCAGACTTTTTGCAAATTATAAGGAATTAGAAATGGATTATTATCAGCGTACAAAAATTTTTCCTATTATGCATACAGTAGCGCTACGCAAGGATATATATGAAAAATACCCCTGGGCAGCCCAATGTCTTTATCAAGCATTTTGCCAAGCAAAAGATAAAGCTATAGAGCAAGCCATTGGTTTGGGTGCGCCTCCAGTGGCCTTACCCTGGTTTTTTCATGAAATCGAAGAAACTATCTCTTTTATGGGCAAAGATTTTTGGCCCTACGGAATTTCTGCTAATCGGGCCACCTTGGAAAGGCTAATTCAATATATGATTCAGCAAGGGTTAATAAAAGCCGAATCCGCCCCATCCATCGAAGAATTATTTGTACCGAACATTCAATAAATCCCATCGGCTCGAGGCTTACAAGATTTGCCTTCGTTTATCGAGAAAATGCATTTCCAAAATTAAGGAAATAATTTAAGGAATCTACCGATGGAAGAGATTGAAATGGCCAAAATTAAAATCAAATTCCTTGCTTCCTTTTGTGGAAAGGAGAATTGGGAAATTGAGGTTCCAATCCAACCAGGAGATAAATTGGGAAATGTTTTTATTAAATTACCCACTGCTATATATAAGGAAATCTGGGAAAAAATACTTCAACCCGCATATCCTCGGTTTGCCGTAGCTATAAATGGGGTAATGATAAAAAAAGAGGATCTTTGGGAAAATACGCTAATTGGAGGAGAAAAAATTACAATCTTTGCCCGCCTTGTAGGCGGCTGAGAATGGAGGAAAGGATGGAAATTGGAGGCTATGCCGGAAAAATTCTTTATGTAAACCTAAGCACGCCAGAGGGAAATATTGGGGTAAGAACCGAAGCCTTGGATCAAAAGGTTTTGCGGAGTCTGGTGGGTGGCAGGGGTTATGGAGCTTATCTCCTCTATCATTTAACTACTCCGGCCATCAAACCTTTTGATTCCGAAAATCCGCTCATATTTGGCACCGGCCCACTTACTGGGACTCCCCTTGCTGGATCCAAATTCGTCACGATTACAAAATCTCCATTAACCGGAGGTTTATTCTTAGATAGCTATTCAGGGGGCGAGATTGCCGGAGAGATAAAGTATGCTGGGTACGATTTTATTGTGATTCAAGGTAAAGCCCAACGTCCTTCTTATCTTAAAATTGAAGACGATAAGGTGGAGTTAGGCGATGCCTCTTTGCTGTGGGGAAAGAGCACTATGGAAGCAGAAGCTACCCTAAAAAAAGAGCTTGGTTCAGAATTTAAAATTTTGACTATAGGGCCGGCGGGTGAAAATCTAGTGCCTTTCTCTTGCCTATGCACTGATTATTATCACCAGTCTGGCCGTGGTGGGGCCGGTGCTGTAATGGGTTCTAAAAATCTCAAAGCTGTAGCGATTAAGGGAACTACAGGTATACCCATTGCCGATGCAAAAGGACTGGGTGATTTTCGGCAATATTTAGCGGAGCGATTTAGAAAATCTCAATATGGAGAACTTCGTGTGAAATATGGCACAGCTTATACGACAGTTTCCGTATCCTCGATCGGTGTTCTGCCCACCAGGAATTTTCAGCAAGGAACGTTTGCAGAGATCGATAAGATTAACTGCTTTGCTTTGCGAGAAAAGATATGGGTATCTGATCATGGTTGTTTAGGATGTATTGCCCCCTGTATGAATTTTGTGCGTGCCCGTAAAGGGAGAATTAGAGTCGTCGGCCCTGAATATGAAACAATTTCGCTTTTGGGCTCTAATGTAGGAGTGGATGATATTGAAAGAATCGCTGAATTCAACGAATTATGCGATGCTTACGGCCTTGATACGATCAGTTGTGGCAATGTCATTGCCTTTGCCATGGAATGTTATGAAAGAGGATTAATTGATAAAGGGGCTACGGAGGGACTCGACCTCAAATTTGGCAATGCTGATGCGGTAGCAGAGATGATAGGCAAAATTGCCCTGCGCCAGGGATTAGGAGCACTTTTAGCCGAGGGAGTCAGAAAAGCATCTGAAAAGATCGGAAAGGGGTCTGCGCATTTCGCCATGCACGTCAAAGGGATGGAGCTTCCTGGTTATGAACCTCGAGGGGCCTTTGCTATGGGATTAGCCTATGCCACCGCTACTCGAGGTGGCTGCCATCGTCGGGCTAAGCCCGTGGAGATTCCCCAGGATCGATTCAAGTATGACAATTTCGGATTCGAAGGGAATGCGGCCATGGTGAAAAAACTGCAGGATGCCCGGGAGCCGATTCATTGCGGTATTTTATGCGATGCGCTGTTAAGGTTTTGCTTTGAGGCGGAGATGAAAGATGTAGTTCAAATGTACCGCCTGGTAGTAGGCTGGGAGGATATTTCACTCCAAGAGATGAACCTTCTGGCCGAAAGAGTTTATACTTTAACCCGATGCTTTAATGTGCGAGAAGGAGTTCGGAGAAACGATGACACCCTTCCTCCAAGGATTCTGTATGATCCGCTTCCCGATGGCCCGGGCAAAGGGAAAGTAATAGGCGAAGAAACTTTTAATAAAATGCTTTCCGAATACTATCATTTGCGCGGCTGGAATCCAATAACGGGGGTGCCAACCGAAGAAACCATAAAGCGTCTTAATTTGCAAAGCCTTTTGGAGGACAAAAAATGAATAAAAAGAGTTTTCCTGCATTGCATACATTCCCGGAAAAATGTTCGGGTTGTCGCCTATGCGAATTAGTTTGTTCCACCTTAAAAAATTCTGATATTACTAATCCCCAGAAATCCCGCATTCGCATTCAAATAGAACATAGAGACAACCAGAATACACCCAAAGTTTGTCTCCAGTGTGTTGAGCCAGCTTGCCTGGAGGCCTGTGCATTTGGGGCAATCTCTTTAAAAGGCTTTGGCGGGATTCCTATTGTTGATGCAGATCTTTGTACGGGTTGCGAAGCTTGCATTCAAGCTTGCCCTTATAGGGCCATATTCTTGGACTCGGAAAAGAAAATAGCTTTGAAGTGTGACCTTTGCGGGGGAGATCCCCAATGTGTAAAAAACTGCCTTCAAGGAGCGCTCACCTTTGAGGAAAATGCGCAGACATAATTTGCCAAAATAAAATTAAAAAAGAAAGGAGAAAAAAATGCGTAAATTGAGTAAGGTTTTGTTAATCGGCATTCTCATTATGGCTAGTGTTTCAGTATATGCTCTTACGGCCTTGAGCCAGGAAAAAAGTTATAAGTTTGGTGGAGGAACCCCAGGAGGGCCTTGGTTTGTGGCTGTGGGAGCAGGAGTCACTCTTCTTAACCAAGAGATGAAGGGGAAAGCCCAATTTACTTTTGGAGCTTCGGCTGGCTCCCTGGAAAATGTTCGGCGGATAGGGATGCGAGAATATGATACTGGATTTGCTCATGTGAATACCATATGGGAAGCTATTAACGGAACCGGTCCTTTTGCGGGCAGACAGTTGCGTAACTTTCGCCTTGTGGCCAAGCATAGTTCTCTCACTCATCTTTGGTTTTGTTTAAAGGAAAGCGATATAAAATCAATATCCGACTTTGCCGGGAGAAAAATAAATATCGGGCCCCCAGGAAGTGGAGCATTAATTCATTCAGGTTATATCTTGGAGACATTAGGACTTGCCGATAAAATTAAGAAATTTACTCTTTCTTTCGAAGGGGGAGCTAAAGGCGTGGCTGATCGACAAATTGACGTAGGAGCGGCTGCTGGTGGTCCATATACTGTTCCAGCCATCGTGGAGATATCCACCTTGAATCCTCTCCGCTATATTGGCTTTAAAGAGGAAGAATATAAGAAATTGGAGGCTAAATTTCCATTTTATGAGCGCGTTACCATTCCAGCCAAAATTATTAACGGTGTTGATGAACCTGTGCCAGGTTTGGGGTACGCCGTTTATTGGATTGCGCGGGAAGATATGCCGGCAGACATAGTTTATGAAATGTTGCGCATAACTCAAGAGCCTAAAAACAAAGATATGTTAACTAAGACGCAGAAAACCTGGGGGGAAGTTAGCGGCAATTTTCAAGGAGTGGCACGCCTGGGCGTAAAAGTCCATGCCGGAGCAGCCAAATTCTGGAAGGAAAAAGGAATTGAAATTCCAGCAGCATTGTTGCCTTGAGCGAATATTATTTGAGGGCGGAGTGCAAACTTAGTCCACTCCGCCCAGGAGAAAAAGTTATGGAACAAAAATTCTTTATGCGTTGGCTTTTTAAATTGGGTATTTTGAGCGAGATGCTTGTTGAGCAGCGTAAATTGGGTGGAAGCTTTAAGCTCATCCTTGAAATCCTGGCTGCCTCTTTCTCTGCTTTTTATATATACACTTCCCTCTTCGGACTGATCTCCGGAGAAAGCCACCGAGGAATTTATTTTCTCATCTCTTTAGTTATGACCTTTTGGCTTTATAAGGCCACCTCGCGATCAAAAAACCGACCAACGACAATTGACCTTTTTTTGTCGCTTTTAGCTGCTATAACGATTTTATACTGGATTTTTCAATACAATACTCTTCAAGAACGATTAGGTTGGGAGCCTAGGAATCAAGATGTTTTATTTGGTTTGATCGTCATTGTGCTAAGTCTGGAGGCGGCTCGCCGAGTTACCGGCACGGTAATTCCTGTTCTCAGCTTGATATTTATTATTTACGCTTATTTTGGTTCTTATCTCCCGGGTTGGCTTCACCATGATGGTTTTTCTTTCAGCCGAATTGTCGAATATATTTTTATTACATCTGAAGGTATGCTCGGCATAATTTGTAACATTTTTGCCACCTACATTTTCCTTTTTATCGTCTTCGGAGCATTCCTGGAAAGGTCTGGTCTTGGGCAGCTTTTCATTGACTTGGCCTATGCCCTAACTGGTCATAAGACGGGCGGGCCGGGTTTAACAGCTGTCGTATCCAGCGGAATATTTGGACAAATATCGGGCAGCCCTGTGGCTAATGTAGTTACTACCGGAGCCTTTACTATTCCTCTTATGAAAAGAGTCGGCTATCCTTCCCATTTTGCTGCGGCAGTTGAGGCTGCGGCGTCAACGGGCGGAGCTTATATGCCGCCAATTATGGGTGCAGCTGCTTTTTTAATTGCGGAGTTTACCCAAACGCCCTATCTCCATATCGTAAAAATCAGTGTCATACCGGCAATTCTATATTTCGGTTCAGTGGCGGCCATTGTTTATTTTGAGGCTCGGAAGCAAGGGCTGCGAGGTCTGCCTCGAGAGGAATTACCACCACTCAGCGGAGTTTTAAAAAGGTCTTACCAGTTGCTACCTATTCCACTCATGATTTATCTCCTGGTGAAAGGGTACTCTCCTTTTTATGCAGCAGTCATGGGAATATTTTTAACCATAGTGCTTTCTTGGATCCGCAAAGATACCAGAATGGGGCCACAAAAAATATGGGAAGCCTTAGTGGCTGGAGCTCGAACATCTTTGACAGTGGGAGCTCTTACGGGTACTTTAGGGATTATCCTCGGAGTATGTTTATTAACGGGTCTCCCCAATCAATTTGCTGGCCTTCTCTTGGAGATGTCAGGGGGAAATTTGCCGCTGATGGTTCTTTTCATAATTTTTGCCGGATACGTAATTGGCATGGGCCTTCCGGCAACTCCCTCGTATGTAATTTTAGCTCTATTTGGAGTACCCGCACTTGTCAAATTGGGGCTTCCGGCTTTAACAGGCCATATGATTGCCTTCTGGGTAGCGGTTAATTCGGTCGTGACTCCGCCAGTCGCTCTGGCGGCTTACGCAGCTGCTGGGTTGGCGAAGAGTGATCCTTTTAGAACAGGGTTTACGGCTACTAAACTTGCTTCTTGGCTATATTTAATGCCGTTCCTTTTTATATACACACCAATTTTAATGGTGGGGGAGATTGCCCCCTTTTATATTGTTCGTTCCGTGGCCACGTGCATAATTGGCCTTTTGGCATGGGCTGCCGCAGTGGAAGGGTATATGGTCTCAGAATTGAATTGGATTCAACGGATTGCCCTATTTATCACGGCCATCATGCTTTTGGATCCAGGATTAATTACTGATTTAATTGGGGTCGCCCTGCTAGTGGGTGTTTTTATTTGGCAAAAAGGCTGGTTCCCGAGAAGAAAGAAATTTTTCTTGAGCTAATAAAAAATTATGTAGGGGGAAAAGCTATAAATTTTCACAAAGGGTGGTTTTAGTTAAAGGCACCTAAAAAACGAAAAAGAAAAAAAAGTAAAGAAAGGAAGATAAAAATGTTTCAACAAATTGTGTTCAATACGCCGCATATAATCTTCGGGATGGATACCATTCAACAGCTCGGACAACAAGCGAAGAAATTAGGTGCGGGGCGAGTTCTCTTAATAACTGGTCCTCATGTCAAAGAAGCAGGTGTCTTGGAGAAAGCTCTATCTTCTCTGAAATCAGAATCTATAGATGTAGAGATTAATATCCAGGGTAGGGATACTCCTGAGCCAGCTACCAGTGTGGTGGAGGAAGCAGCAGAAATCGCCCGTCAAGGAAAATTTGATGTAATCATCGGCTTGGGAGGAGGAAGTATTTTAGATGTGGCCAAAATGGCTTCGGCTTTAGTGACTAATCCGGGAAAAACCAAAGATTATTTCGGACGGGAAAAAGTCCCCAAGCGGGGTAAGCCGACAATTATTATCCCTACGACCTCAGGAACAGGAGCAGAAGTAACCAAGCATGCCATTTTCCTTGATCGGGAAGTAAATGTAAAGAAGGCCGTAGCCTCATCTGCCTTATTACCAAATGTAGCTATTGTGGACCCTATGTTAACTGTAAGCTGCCCGGCGCGAGTCACAGCGAGTGCGGGCATAGATGCCTTTATCCATGCGGCTGAGCCTTTTCTTTCCAAAAATGCCAACCCCATTACTGATGCCTTAGCTCTGGAAGCTGTTTCTATTATTACCCGCTGGCTCGGCCCTGCTTTTGCCGACGGCCAAAATTTAGAAGCCCGCTATCACATGGCCATGGGCAGTTTAATGGCCGGTATAGTTCTTAATAATTCCGGGACGAGTCTTGTGCATGCCATGGCCTACCCTGTGGGAGGCGAATATCATACTCCTCATGGCATTACCTTAAGCGCACTCCTCTTAGCCTGCTTTGAAGGAATTATGGTCGCCAAACAAGAAAAAATGGTGAAGCTGGCCATGGCCATGGGCGAGAAGATAGACGGCCTCCCCGCTCGGGAAGCTGCCGCCCGAGCTTTAGAAGGAATCAAACATTTATTGCAAAGCGTTGATCTGCCAACTTCTTTAACAGATTTGAATATTACCGATAAGACTAAGGTGCCCCGGTGGGCCGTGGAAGCGCATAAAGAACAGAGATTACTTTCGCGCTCTCCGCGATTACTCTCTGTAAAAGATATTGAAAAAATATACGAGCGGGCTTTTTAAGATTTAAGGCGGGAGGGTAGTTCAGCCACAAAAGAACCAGTGACCGCTTTTTCGCCATGCTGGTTTTCGGCAAAAACTTCAGCTTCGATGAAATTCTTTCCGCCTTCGGTATATTTCCGGGTGACCTTACCTTTGCAGGTAACGGTATCACCCGGCCAAATGCGCGTCGTAAAACGCACTTTGTAGCGCCGCAGATTACCATCGCCAACCCAGTCGGTGATCATGTGGCTTAAAAAGCCCGCTGTAAGCATGCCCATAGCAAAGACTTTTTCATTACCCGCCCGGATGGCATAAATTTCATCGTGGTGGATGGGGTTAAAATCTCCAGAAGCACCGGCATATTTCACAATCTGGGTGCGGGTGATATGGGGAATGACCAAAGAAGGAGCTTCATCTCCTTCGCGCACATCTTCAAAAAAAAGAACTTTAGGTTCCATATTCTCTCTCCTTTTTCAAATTCTGGCCACATCAATCACTAGTCTTATTCCTTTACCACTCCGCCCGTTTGAATAAGCGTTGACCGCGAAGTAAGAACTTTTTCCTTCCGTTGATTGAAAAAATTAAATTCAAAAACTACAAAAATCATCTTACCGCCTCTCTTGCCGGGTTTTTCGTAAGCATCAGCAATACGACCTTTACAGGTTAAAGTATCCCCGGCTAAAATGGGCGCAAAATATTCATACTCTTCTTCCCCATGCAGAACAAAGCGGTTGTCCAATCCAGCAATTTCCTGATTGGTGCCCCCAATGCGCCAGAAAGACTTAGTGGTGGTAAAAGTGGGCGGAGCTAAGATGCCGCCGAATTTAGTTTTTTTAGCGTATTCCAGGTCATAATAGATGGGATTATCATCTCCAATTGCGGCCGCAAACTCCCTAATCTTCCCCCGTTCAATAGGCATTTCAAAAGTCGGAATTTCTTTGCCAATCAAATCTTGAATGGGCATTATCTTACCCTCCTTTTCCTTCCCATGGCATAATTTTTTGATCAATTTTTTTCCGGTGTTCCTTGGTCTGATTTATAATTTCCTGGACTAAATTCTGAAAGGCTAAATCATCCGCTTTCACAAATTGGTATGAATATTGTTCAAGAGTTGAATCTTCGAAGTCTTTGGCCAGATATAATGCTCGTTCTTTAGATATTCTTTTGCTCTTAATTTTTTCCTCAATATCTGCAATCCCTTTTATTTTCATTAAACCCTCTAATCCACTCTACGAGTTTAACCTCAATTTCTATTCTGGGTTCGAGGGCAACCGTAAAGGTATTTGGGAAATAGAGCTGGTTCTTAAAACTTGGAAATAATATATTTCATTTTTCCGCCTGGGTAAATAAGAAATTAATCATTTTGATCTTCTCCATTAATTGAAGCAGAGGAGCGGGAAAACGCCAGGTAAGCAGTTATTCAGGGTAGATGGTGAAACCTTCTTTGGGTGCGGCTTCACGAAGGTTTGGTCTAAAAAAACGATTTCCAGGCCTGGAGGATTTTCCTGAGCCCAGTTTTCGTAAGGCCTGCCTTTTCATTTTGGTCCGAGATTCTCCTTTAATATTTGGGCGCATGAGGGGTACAAGACGGGCAGCGGCTTAACCTCGATGGGTAATTAAAACTTCTTCTCCAGCCTTACCTGATTCAAATATTCGCTTAAAGAAGCTTTTAATTTTGAAAGGGCTGCTATCTTTATCGTGTTCCGCTTATTGCTGAAATTCTTATGACTATTAAAGTCATATTAAATAAATCTCTCAAGACTATTTTTCGAGCAATAAATTCATTTAAAAACGATTTTTTCGGCAAACTCAACGGTGCTGCCTGAAAATTCGTCATGGAGGACTACTTTAAGCGTATAATTTCCAGCAGGGACGCCGGTAAAGCGGAAATTAAAATTCAGTTGGGTTTCGGGATCGGGAAGTGTGGTTTCCCATTTAAAATTGCCGAATTTTTTTTGGCTCAATAGTTCCTTGCCTTTAGAATCTAAAAAATAATAGTCAGAAGTTATTTGAGCTCGGTCATCTTTGAACTGATAACCAAGAACATAGCAAGCTATGTATATTCGCTCACCAGCGTTATAGATATTGTTTGCTCTTTGTTCAAAACTTTTATCTTCTTTGACCAAACGTACTTTGGCCACCGTGAATGGTAACTCTTGCCATATAGCCATTAAGGCATACTTAAGCTGTATAGCTGCATTAGCCTTATACCCTTTATAGTAAGCTAATTTGGCCATATCGATGAGCATAGCTGTTTCCTCTTTAGGCGTAGATGGCTTTGGGGCTGCTGCTTTGGGCGGCTCCTCTTTTTCCAACGACTTTACGGTCATATGTTTAAAATCTTTAGGAATCTGAAAGATACGCTCGTCTACCGCAACTTTTTGAATGTTGGTTATCTCCCAACATTTATTCTCTTCGTGATAGCAAGACTTAATAGGGAAATCGACAATTTTAGCTACCCACTGCGTAATTACGGGATCTTTTTTCCCGGGGAGGAAATATTGATATTTTTCACAATCATAAGTCTTAAGCTTCTCTGAGCCGACATGCTTTTTTGAAGCTTTTTCTATAAGTGTTCTTCTGGGGATAAACCCGCTTAAATTTTGAGGAAGCATAAAGAAAGATTTTCTATCTGGATATATCAAGTAAGTAATCTCGCTTTGACAATCTACAATCATATAGGTTTGCTGAGCTTGGGTTTTGGTCTCCTCCATTCTTAGGGAATAATCTTTTACATATAAATTACCCGTATCTCCTATTTTATTGCCCTCAATTAATTGCCAATTCGCCTTGAATTCTGCCGCCGGTGTGGAGGTGGCCATAAATGCTATGCAATAAGTTATCAAGACTAAAATAAGAGCTTTTTTTAATGGATGATTTTCTTCCATATTTCCTCCTTATGATAAAAGTTGTTCTAAAATTGAGCAAAACCTTAATTTGGAAATAGATCAAGATATGGATCGTCTTAATAAAGGCAGCTCAAATAAACGCCGGGTAGAAGTTTTAGGGTATGAATCAATTAAAGAATTCAATTTGTCCCGAGCAGTTGCCTATAAGAAATTATAGGCTGGAAACAATCAATAAGCAAATAGAAAAAAATGGCACGACCAAAAGGGATGGAATCTTTTAATAATTCATTTTATGGTTTTTTTATGTTGGCGAAACCAGAGGAAATAAAAAGCAATCAGCAGAGCCAAAAAGGGGACGAGAAGGAAAAAAGCGATCGCCAAGAAATAATTGTCCTCCAGAAAAAAATTAAAACTTAAATAGCAGAACCATACCTGTAGACAGATTATGGAAATTACTGCTCCGCTAAAGAAAAAGGGGTTTCTAAGAATCAATTATTCATCTCCCGATTTAATCCCTGCAAATATGGGAGAGGCACTTTTGGCTGTGCTGAAAGCCAGCCGCAAAAATTGCCGAACCGGCTATACGCTGATGTACGATATGTTGCGCTCACGATTTCAAAAATTTACGATTCAAAATTGCAAGATAAATGCTACAGCAAAGGGCACAAGCATTGTTAATACTATACCACTAAACACTGATATTATGGCATATTCTTTTCCCACGAATTTAATAATGATGGGGAGGGTTGTGTCCATTGACGTCGCCCCGCCAGAGGCTATTGGGGCGATTTTTCCAAAATATTTTGCAAATAAAGGTGTAACTAAAAGTGTCGTAATTTCTCGGGCGATATTGGCAATTAAAGCCACCACCCCAAGTGCTTCTCCACTAATCTGGCTTATAAGAATACTAGATAGGCTGTAATATCCGTAACCAGCCCCAATAGCCAAGGATTCCCGAAGGCTGACATCTTTTAGGAACATTGAAACGATAGTGACACCAATAGCTGTGCCTACTATGACCGTCAAGGGGACTAAAACTATTTTTAGTTTGGCATTTTTCAAGATTTCCCAGACTTTTTTGTCCGCACCAATTCCAACGCCAACAAGAAACATTAAAATATAAAGAGCGTATATACTAAAATCTATCTCAACGAAAATTTGAGGTAATAGATTGGAGAGTCCGATGAATATACCAAAGACAAAAAAGCCGACTATGGTAAGCGAGTTTTTCATTTTTTTGTTTTAAAAAAGAATTTGTAAGTGAAAAATGCCAATACCACACTCCCCATTACTCCTCCTAAGGTTAATAATAATGCTTGGGCCCCAAGAGTATCCAAATTACTGATGATGATTTCATTAGTCCCCACTGAAATGCCGAGTAAAAAAAGCAAGGCATAGATTGCCATGCTAATCATTGGATCTATTGCTTTTACTATTTTCGTTTTGTCTTGAATCGTGAACCCGATAATGATTCCGATTGTCATTAATGTTAGGACTGTGAACATATCTTTATGTTAAGCGATACCAACGTTTCGTAAAACTTGTTCATATCAAATTTTGGTGCAGATATACTTCCAAAATGGGATGCTCTCAGCATCCCGGTGCGGATATTTTCATTATGGCAGAATCGCCAAAAATCCCTTAACCCGACAAATATTGTCATCTATCACCCGCTTTATTCAGATTTAATGTATCAATTGGACTGACTATCTTACCTAAGCTTTTCATGCTTACATGAGTGTAAATCTCGGTTGTCTTGCTGTAAGCATGACCTAAAAACTCCTGAATATACCTTAAATCAGTTCTTTCCTCTAAGAGGTTTGTGGCAAAACTGTGCCTGATTTAAAGTAGGGGTTGACGCTTCTTTCTTTTCTGAAATATAGACCAAATACTCTTTTATGTCATTATCAGTTATTTCTAAAGGTTTCTTGGGAATAAAATTCAGAAAATCTCTGTTGAAGTAAATATAGGCTTTAACGTTTTTATAGCTGTATTTTCTGGAAAGAAGTTCTCTTCTGAGGAGTTCCAGAGTATATAAGGATTCCCCTCCTGATTTTCTCCTCGAGTCGTCCTTCGTTATATTCACCCCCTAATTATCATCTCTTTGGGAAAGATATTCTATTGGTTATTCTTAACCACTGTAAACCAAACGAATTGCCCAGCACTTTCAGTAAAGTGCTGAGTGTAGCTATTTTTCTAGGGAGGAGTTCTCTTTTGAAGTTGTTACAGTTAATTTTTTATCAAAAAATCTCGCCTCACCCCTCTTTGCCAATATTTACCTCCCCCATGCTCATGAGTTTATTATAATTTAAAAAATTGAGTCAATAAGAAAGTAATGATTCACTGAAGCCGATGAACCGTGTGTTAAAAAAATGAAAAAGAAGACTTACGTTACAGTCTCTCTTGGGATAAAATTTGGCTATAGAGCAAGGGATCAGATACCCTGGAAAGAATTATGCCCGCCGAGAAACCAACGAGATTAGAGAAATAGTTTTAGTCTATCGAAACAGAGGCCGCAGGTTTATTTCGTAGGAGATATGTCACCGGTGGAGTGGAGGCTATGGGGAAATAATCTTTCCTGACGAGAACTCCTGAAACTGATCAACGGTCAGGAATATCCGAGATTGACAAAGCTGTTAACAATATGGCATAAGAATTTCAAATAATAAAAAAGGATAATTCTATGTATGATTTAAAAAATCAAGTAGCCATGGTAACCGGGGCAGGGAGTGGTATTGGAAAGGCCATTGCTTGGCGGCTCGTCCAAGAAGGGGCTATTATAATAGCCGCGGATGTTAGCCAAGAATCGGTAGAAGAATTAATAAAAGAAATAAAAGATTCAGGAGGGGAAGGATTGGCCATTAAAACAGACGTAAGTAATTTTGGGGAAGTGCAAAATATGGTCAAAGAAACTTTGGCGCATTTTAAGCAAATTGATATTCTGGTGAATAATGCCGGTACAGGAAGTGCTGGCCGGATTGTTGATTATAACGAAGAAGATTGGGATAAGCCGCTGCAAGTTAACCTTAAAGGTACTTTTCTCTGCTCCCAGGCGGTGGCCAAAGAAATGATTCCGCGGCGTAAAGGGAAGATAGTAAACATTGCCTCGGTAGCCGGCAAATCAGGAGAAGAATTTATTGGAGCCTATTGTGCCTCCAAATTTGGGGTTATTGGTCTGACCCAAGTTCTGGCTAAAGAATTGGGGCGGTATAATATTAACGTAAACGCCATTTGTCCTGGATACGTCTGGACTCCTATGTGGGAAGAGTTGGCCCGGTGGTTTAAGGAGCACTTTTCTTCTCTGGCCGAAAAGACCTTGTATGAAATATTTACCAGAAGAGTGGAAGCAGTAACCCCTTTACGCCGGCCCCAGACTCCTGAAGATATTGCCAATTTGACCGCATTTCTGGTCTCGGAAGAGGCCCGTAATATAACCGGGCAAGCAATCAATGTGGACGGTGGAGCAGTCATGCATTAAAAAACGGCAGGCTTAAGGAGAAAATTTTATGATTGAAATTCGCATCCATGGCCGGGGAGGGCAGGGAGCGGTCGTGGCCTCCAAATTATTGGTTACAGCCGCAGCCAAGGAAGGTAAGAAAGTGCAAGCTTTCCCTTTTTTCGGGGCGGAAAGAAGAGGGGCTCCAGTTGCTGCTTTTGCCCGCATTGATGACCAAAAGATTCGATTGCACAGCGAAGTATACAACCCAGATTGGGTTATCGTTCTTGATCCGGTTCTTTATAAGATCATAGATATTACCTCGGGATTGAAAGAAGGGGGCGGAATTATTTTAAACAGTCCCCAAGATCCAGCTAACTTCCCTTTTGTGGAACATTTTCAAATAGCCACTGTAGATGCCAGCGGCATAGCTCTCAGACATAAACTTGGGTCGCGCACTGAACCTATCGTAAATACGGCTATTTTAGGAGCTTTCGCCCGGGTTACCGGGATAATGAATATAGAAACTTTGGCTAAGACTATAAGAGAATCTGTCCCCATTAAACCCATGGAAAATGAAGCTGCGGCCCGCGAGGCCTATGAAAAAGTAAAGATTGGTAAACGTTAAAAAAGAAAAGGGTTCGGAATATTTTTTCCAAATTTGGCCTACCAAGGAGTTGGCATGGAAGAAAAAATAGTTATCAAAAATTTCCGCGATGTGCCCATTCTTTCTATTTCTCTGCAATCTACGCTTTGGAATAAAACGGGAACTTGGCGATATTTGCGTCCTTATTATACCTCCAGACAAGCCCCTTGCTCTTTAGCCTGTCCCTTGGGCCAAGACATTCCTTATTACCTCACGGCCATAAGCGACGGGAGGCTGAACGAGGCCTGGCAAAAAATGCTGGCCGCCAACCCCTTTCCGGCTGTATGCGGGCGGGTTTGCCACCATCCTTGTGAGCAGGATTGTAATCGCAAGGATTATGATGAACCTTTAGGTATCCATTTTTTGGAGCGATTTTTAGGAGATTGGGGAATTAAGAATGGAGCCGAAGCAGAAAAACTGGAACCAAAAAAGGAAAAGATAGCGGTCATAGGCGCCGGGCCTGCTGGACTCTCTGGCGCCTACTTCCTGGCCCGCGCGGGATATAAAGTGGAAGTTTTTGAAGCTATGGCCGACCCGGGAGGCTTGTTAAGGTATGGTATCCCCGAGTATCGTTTACCTCGGAAAATTCTTTTTCAGGAAATTAAAAGAATTGAGAAATGGGGAGTGAAGATTAAGACGGGCACAAAATTCGGAACTCATTTTGGTTGGGAAGATCTTAAATCTTTTGCGGCAATTTTTTTGGCTACCGGGGCGCATATAGATCAGAAATTAAAAATTCCTGGAAGGGAATTAGAAGGTATTTATACTGGTCTGGAATTTTTAAAAGCAGTTCATACGCAGACCAAACCTATTTTGGGGAAAAGAGTAATGATAATTGGTGGGGGAAATACGGCAGTTGATTCTGCCCGCGTAGCTTTAAGATTGGGGAGTAAGGTGACTCTGGTTTACCGGCGGACAAAAGAGGAGATGCCGGCCATTAAAGATGAAGTAGAAGAAGCCATAAGAGAAGGAGTGGAGTTTAGATTTCAAGCTGCCCCTTTAAAAATTGTAGGTCAAAAAGGGAAGATCAAGGCAGTGGAATTTGGGAAGACCAAACCTGGAAAAGCGCCGGGCAAAGGAAGAGGTGTTCCGGAAATTATTAAAGGTACCAATTTTGTTATGGCGGCGGATAGCCTCATCTTGGCGATTGGGGAAAGGCCAGACCTTTCTTTTTTGCCTCCAGAATTAAAAACCAGAGAGAATTTAATACCTGTAGATGACTGGGGCAGAACGAATTTGCCTGGAATCTTTGCGGGCGGAGATGCCGCCACTGGAGCAGGTTATGTTTCTGCGGCCATAGCTTCAGGCAAAAGAGCGGCGAAAGCGATAGATCGATTCCTTAAGCGAGACAGCAGCGATTTAAAAGAAATTTATCGGGAGAAAGTAACCTTGGAAAAGATTAATTTAGATTATTTTCCGCCCGCCCCCCGAGTAAAAGCAGCCCTCTTACCCATAAAATCAAGATGGAAAAGTTTCGGGGAGGTTTCCAAAGGAATTTCGGAGCAGAAAGCGCGGCAGGAAGCGACCCGCTGTTTCAGTTGCGGAGAGTGCATCCAATGTAATGTATGTTTAATGGTTTGTCCTGATGTGGCCATATCGTTTGTCCAAGATAAAAACGAGTATATGATAGATTATGACCATTGCAAAGGCTGTGGGATATGTGCCATTGAATGTCCCCGCGCTGCCATGGGGCTGGAGGAAGAAAAATGGAACTGGTAATTTCAGGAAATGAAGCCGTAGCTTATGGCGCAATGCTTTCCCGCGTGCAAGTTATTCCCGCTTATCCGATTTCTCCGCAAACTACGATCGTGGAAACTCTGGCGGATTTTTGCGCCAGGGGAAAGCTGAAAGCTGATTTCGTCAAGGTGGAATCTGAACATTCCGCTATGGCCTGCTGCTTAGGAGCAGCTTCGGCAGGGGCGCGTACTTTTACGGCCACTTCGGCTCAAGGCTTGGCTTTGATGCATGAATTATTACACTGGGCAGCCGGAGCTCGCTTGCCTATTGTCATGGCCAATGTAAATAGAGCCATGTCCGCCCCTTGGACTATGTGGTGCGACCAGAGCGATAGTCTTTCGCAACGGGATACGGGGTGGATGCAGTTTTACTGCGAAGACAACCAAGAAGTTTTAGATACCATTATCATGGCTTATCGGCTGGCCGAAAAAGTTCTTTTACCCTGCATGGTCTGTTTGGATGGGTTTATCCTTTCCCATACCTATGAACAGGTAGAAATTCCTGATGGGGCAGAAGTTGATCAATATCTTCCCCCTTTCAATCCTCCTTTTAAGCTGGATGTGGATGCTCCCCATTCTTTCAATGCCGCCTTTTTACCTGATGTCTATATGGAGCAAAGAGTAAAGATCCAAGAAGCCATGGAAGAAGCAAAAAAAGAGGCCAAAGAAGTGGACAAAGAATTTGGTCAGCTCTTTGGCCGAAGTTATGGGATCATGGAAGAGTATCAAGCGGAAGATGCCGACCTACTTTTAGTAACTTCGGGGACCATCACCGGGACAGGGCGCGTGGTGATTGATGAGTACCGGGAAAAAGGGGAAAAGATTGGGCTATTGAAGATGAAGATGTTTCGGCCTTTTCCTATGGAAGATATTAGGCGCGTAATGCAGAAAGTAAAAAAAGTGGCCGTGGTGGATCGAAATATTTCCTTCGGGGCCACAGGAATTTTTGCTCAAGAGATTCGTTCGGCCCTACATCATCATGGCGAAGGGACGGCAGTTTTTGGTTTCATAGCTGGTTTGGGAGGGAGAGATGTTACGCCAGCGACCTTAAGGAGCATTATCGAGTATACAAAAGGCCGGGAATATCCCGAAGGGGATATTGCCTGGATGGGAGTAAAACCATGAGGTATGAAAGACCGCCAGAAGAGTTCCTCTATTCAGGGCACATTGCTTGCCCGGGTTGTGGTGCTTCTTTGGCCATGCGTTATGCCCTACAAGCTTTAGGAAAAAAGACGATGGTCGTCATCCCCGCTTGCTGCTGGTCAACAGTGGCGGGCTTTTTTCCTTCCACAAGTTTGAAAGTGCCCATTTTGCATACCGCTTTTGAAGCGGCGGCCATTACGGCGGCGGGAGTCAAAAAAGGATTATTGGCGCGGGGAATTACCGATGTTCAAGTTATGGCTTGGGCAGGAGATGGCGGGACATTCGATATAGGTTTACAGGCGCTTTCGGGCTGTGCCGAAAGAAACGATGATTTTATTTATGTTTGCTATGACAATGAAGCCTACATGAACACGGGCATCCAGAGAAGCTCAGCTACTCCATTAATGAGTTGGACAACTACCACTCCCAATTACGCTCTTAAAGAAACCCCCAAAAAGGATATTATGCAAATCATGGCGGCCCACCGGATACCCTATGCCGCTACTGCTTCTCCGGCCTATCCCGAAGATTTTTTAATGAAGATGCGCAAGGCCAAAGAGATAAAAGGATTAAGATTTATCCATATTCTCTCTTCCTGTCCTCCGGGTTGGAAATTCCCCTCCGAGCTTTCGGTGAAAATTTCTCGTCTCGCTGTAGAAACAAAAATATTTCCCCTTTATGAGATTGAAAATGGCCGAAAATATAAATTAACGGTAGAACCAAAGGGCCTTCCCGTAAGTGAATACCTTAAGCTGCAGGGGCGATTTAGCCAGCTTACAGACAAAGACATGGAATCTATTCAGGAGAACGTGGAGGAGGAATGGCAGGCCCTCATGCAAAAAATAGGCAAAAAGAGCAAGATAAAAAATAGGTCTAAAGGCGCCTAAAAATTTTATGTTTTCTCCTTATAATTATCTTTTAGGTATTTGTTCAGCCCGTACTTTTCTTCATATAAGTCTTCAAAATTACGCTGCCTTGATTCCGGTTTTGCAAAAGGAATGGGGGATATCTAATGCTGCAGCCGGGTCAGTGATTTCAGCCTTCTATGGTGGATTTGTAGTTTCTTTAGTTGGGTTAAGTATGCTCACGGATTGGGTTAGTACTAAAAAGGTTTTTCTTTATTCTTGTCTTTCCTTTGCCATAGCCAGTTTGCTTTTTGCTATTTTCGCCGTCAATTATCATTCGGCCGTACTCTTCAGAGGCTTGATGGGCCTAGCCCTGGGGGGAACCTATGCCCCAGGTTTGAAATTAATCTCCGAGATATGCGAGGCTTCTTGGCGAGGGAGAGCGATGGGGCTTTTTATCGCCGCTGGGTCCATTGGTCATGCTGGTTCTTTGGCTTTAACCGGTTGGGTTACTGCCCATTTTAATTGGCAGAGGGCTTTTTTAATTACTTCTTTAATTCCTTTTTTAGGGGCTTTAATTCCTTTTATAGTTTTGAGGAAGATGGAAGAGCAAAAACCTCAGCCAAGGGCCAGAGAATTTAAGAAGGAGCTTTTAGCTAATAAACCAGCTCTACTCTTGATTGCCGGATATAGTGCCCATGCCTGGGAACTGGAAGGCATGCGGGCCTGGACGCCAGCTTTTCTCATTGCTTGTTATTTAGCACTGGGGTCCACCAAAGATTATGCTTTACAATCTGGCTCTTCTTTTTCCTCTCTTTTGTATATTATGGGGGTTTTCTCCACCATGATAGCCGGATATCTTTCTGATCGCTTTGGGCGCACCACTATTATCATCTTCATGATGCTGCTGAGCATTTTTTGCTCTTTTTCTCTGGGCTGGCTAATCGGTAACCCCATGGGCTGGATTCTGGCCATCGCCCTCCTTTATGGATTTGCCGTAATTGCCGAATCGCCAGTATTTTCCTCTGGCTTGACCGAAGTAGTCTCCCCCCATTATTTAGGGACGGCCTTGGGATTTCGTTCCCTCATTGGATTTGGAGTTGGGGCATTAGTGCCGACGGTATTTGGTTTTATCTTAGATTTTACAAATCCGGGTCCAAAAGAGAGTGGCCTTAATTATATTCCTGTGTGGGGGTGGGCATTTACCTCCCTGGGATTAGTAGCTTTGATAGGTCCTTGGGCCATGCTTAAATTAAGGTCTCTACCAGAAAGTACTTTGATGGCGGGCGGGAAAAAATGAAATGGATGGGCGGAGAATGGTCAACGATGTTTCCTCTTGCAAAATTTTTAGGTTGGAGTAATCTTGGATTAAAAGAGTTCAAATAAGGCGAAAAATAAATATGCTGAAGGAGGATGAAAATGCCAGCAAGGTCAAAAGCAATAATTATTAACGAGAGGGACAATGTCGCTACGGCTATTGGGCCTCTTAAAGCCGGAAGCTGGGTTAACTTGGCAACTCAGGGACGGCAAGAAAAAATAAAAATTTTATCCACCATTCCCATGGGGCATAAATTTGCCTTAAAAGATATCGGAAAAGGAGAAGATGTTATTAAGTATGGAGAACCAATTGGTAAAACCACAGCCCCTATTGCCCGTGGGGAACACGTCCATGTGCATAATGTGGTCAGCCACCGGGGAAGAAAGGAAGGTGCCTAATGGAGTTTCAAGGATATCGAAGACCTAATGGAAAAGTGGGCGTGCGCAATTATGTGCTGGTAATTCCCAGCGTGGTGTGTTCGCAAGGAGCGGCAGAAGCTATTAGCCGTAATCTAAAAGGGGTAGTATATTTACCTAATGTTTTTGGCTGCGCTCAGGTAGGCGCTGATCGGGAGCAGACTAAGCGAACTTTGGTAGGGTTTGGGACTAATCCCAATGTTTTTTCTGTTTTAATTGTCGGCAATGGTTGTGAAAATCTGCCTGCTAAAGAGTTGGCAGAAGCCATTGCTCCCAGTGGCAAAAGAGTGGAATATATCGAAATTCAAGAAGTGGGCGGCACAAAGAAAACTATCGCGCGCGGGAAGAAAATAGTGAAAGAAATGCTGGCGGAGGCGGCTACGGTTAAAAGAGAGCCTATTCCAGTATCGGAGTTAATTTTGGGCACAGAATGTGGAGGTTCAGATTATACTTCTGGGTTGGCTTCCAATCCAGCTTTGGGAGCAGCCAGTGACCTTTTAGTAGAAGCTGGTGGTACAGTTATTCTTTCAGAGACTACCGAACTCATCGGTGCTGAACATCTCTTGGCTAGACGGGCCCGTACTCCCGAGATTGGCCAAAAGGTATTGGATCTAATTGCCTGGTGGGAAAAAGAGGCAATTGCCACTGGCCAGGATATTCGGGGTGCAAATCCAGCGCCGGGCAATATCGCGGGTGGCATAACTACTATTGAAGAAAAATCTCTAGGTTGCATTTATAAAGGGGGGACGACCACTCTGGAAGAAGTCATTAATTACGCCTTTCCCCCAACAAAAAAGGGACTCGTGCTTATGGATACACCTGGGCATGACATTGATCAGCTTACCGGAATGATGGCCGGAGGAGCACAAATTGCAGTCTTTACCACAGGCAGGGGCACTCCAACTGGGTCGCCTATCGCTCCCGTGATAAAAATAACGGGCAACGCTTTAACAGCGCGAAAGATGAAAGATAATATTGATCTTGATGTAAGCGGCATATTGAAAGGGAAAGAAACAGTAAAAGAAGCAGGCCGCCGAATTTTTGAAGAGATAATTTCCGTTGCTTCCGGCAAATTGACCAAGGCAGAAAAATTAGGTCAAAGAGATTTCTGCATCTTCAAAATAGGGCTAAATTTTTAAGCGGAGTGCTGCCCATCGGTTTGGCGCATAAGCTTTGGGGCAGTTCAGATGGGTTATTAGAGAAAGGAGGTGATGTATAGAAATTAAGTTTTTATAAATTTTTTAGGAAAATCAACCAAAACTAAGAGAGGAGGGTAAGTAGAAATGAAAAAAAACATATTCAATTTATTTTTAGCTGCCATTTTGATTTTATCTCTTACCCCAGCGCTGCCAGCCCAAACCAAAGTTGATAAAGTTTACATCGGAGTAGTCTATCCCCGAACCGGGGCGCAAGCCAGACACGGAGAAACATGCACCCAAGCATGTATCCTGGCTGCCGAGGATGTTAACAAGTCAGGAGGGATTAAATCTTTAGGAGGGGCGAAAATTGAACTAGTCATAGCGGATGCCCGGAGCGATGTTTCCGTGACGAGATCAGAGGTGGAAAGACTGTGCACCAGATATAAGCTTTCCGCTTTGACTGGAGCTTATGTGAGTGGTTTGACTTTACCAGCTACCGAAGTAAGCGAAAGGTATAAAATTCCGTGGATAACCGGATCGATTGCTGATGCTATTACAGGCAGAGGTTTTAAATATGTTTTTCAAGTTTCACCTAAAGCGAGTCACTTTGGCCATATGCAGGTAGCCTTGGCTAAAGAGTTGGGAGAGAAGGTTGGTCCGCCAGCAAAAAAGGTGGCCATAGTTTATGAAGATACGGCTTATGGAACAGCTACTTCCAGGGGCTTGCAGGAAAAATCTAAGGAGTTAGGGTTCGAAATAGTAATGTATGAAGCCTATAAACACGGATTCACAGATGCCGCGCCTTTGGTCACCAAAATCAAAGCTTCGGGGGCAGAGATTCTTTTTCCAGTCTCCTATTTAACAGATGCTATTTTGATTATTAGAACAATGAGAGAAATGAAGGTCAATGCGGCCGTAATTGGCGGTGGAGCTGGATACTTAATGCCTGAATTTGAAAAAGGTTTGGGTAAAGATGCAGAATATGTTTTCAGCGTGGGGTCTTGGAACTGGGACCTTCCTTATCCAGAAGTTACAGATATGGCGCGTAGATATGAGGAGCGCCATGGCGAGTTCATCCAAGAGCATGCGGGAGAAGCTTATTGTATGATTTGGATATTGGCCGATGCTATTGAAAGAGCTAAATCAACTGATCCTCAAAAGATAAGAGATGCGCTGGCTAAGACTAATCTTACCAAAGGTCCGGGAGCTATTATGCCAGGCTATCATGTGGAGTTTGATGCTACTGGATGGAATAAACACGTTCATCCGGTGATGGTTCAATGGCAAAAAGGAAAACTAAGATCTGTTTGGCCCCCCAAAGTTGCCTCCACTAAACCCGTCTGGCCTGTTCCTCCCTGGGATAAAAGATAAATACCTAAACGTAAAAGCAGGGGTGCTCTTTTCTACCCCTGCTTGGCCAAAGGAGGGGGAAACCTTTGCTTAAATACGATATACTGCTCCAGGCGTTGGTCAGTGGTATTTTAATGGGGGCGGTTTACAGTTTAGTAAGCATCGGCCTTACCATAATTTATGGGGTAGTCAGGATAGTTAATTTTGCCCATGGGGAATTTCTGATGATTGGCATGTATGCTACTTATTTCCTTTGGGCATATTTCGGGATCGATCCTTTAGTAGCCATGATCATTAATGGCCCTTTGCTTTATGTAATCGGCATTCTCATTTATAAATCATTATTTCGTCGTGTAGTTCTGGCTTCTGATTTTACCAAAATATTCTTGACGGTAGGATTATCATTGGTGTTACAGAATTTAGCCCTGCTCTTATTTACGGCCAATTATTGGAGCGTCCGCACATTTTATGAAAAAATGGTGATAAATCTTTGGGGAATTTCTATCAGCTACCCACGGTTTATTGCTTTCTGTGGAGCGGTTATTTTAAGCTTGCTCATTAGTCTCTTTCTTTTAAAAACTGATTTAGGTAAAGCTATGAGAGCCGTGGCCCAAAACTGGGAAGTGGCTATGTTGATGGGAATTAACCCAGATCGGATATTCATGGTAGCAGTGGGATTAGGTTCGGCTGTCGCCGGAGTAACGGGAACCATAATTATGCCTTATTTTTATGTTTTCCCTATGGTGGGAGCAGCTTTTGTGGTGATGTGTTTTGCCGTAGTTATTTCGGCAGGATTGGGCAGCATTAAGGGCGCTTTATTCTGCGGGCCCATTTTTGGAATTGCTGAATCGCTGGGCATTCTTTTCGTGGGTGCGGATTCAGGGCTGATAGTCGCTTTTCTTATTTTACTTGTGGTGCTTATCTTTCGGCCTTCTGGATTAATGGGAAAGGGAAAGTTATAAATGAGGAATTTATTATTTAATTGGCGAGACCCTAAAATTTATTTGCCCCTTATTTTGCTTATTTTCCTGTTAATCCTGCCTATTTTTTTACCCACTTACTTTTTACATATTATGGTGACTATTTTTGTTTTTGCATTTTTAAGTGCTGCTTGGAATATTATTGGCGGATACGCTGGGCAACTTTCTTTGGGTAATGCTGCTTTCTTTGGTTTAGGGGCTTATGGGGCCGTTTTGTTTACTCATTATTTCAATATTCCGCCATGGATAGGGGGAGTAATAATCGGAGGTGCCGCGGCGCTTTTCTTAAGCTTGCTTATGGGGTGGGCTTGCTTTAGGTTGCGCGGGCCATATTTTGCCATTTCCTCTTTGGCTATTGGCGAAGTAATGAGATTATTATTTCTGCATCAACGCAAAATTACTTTTGGAGCGGAAGGCGTCACGGTACCTTTTAAAGGAGATTCTCTCCTCTATTTTCAATTCTCCAGTAAAGTTCCGTATTATTATATCGCTTTGGTTATGCTGCTTTTGGGGATTTATATTTGCTGGAAGATGGAAAGGTCAAGGTTGGGCTATTACTTGATAGCCATTAATCAAAATCAGGATGCTGCCGAAGCTGTAGGGATTAATTCTGTAAGAACGAAGCAAGTCGCTTTATCCTTAAGCGCATTATTAACAGCCATGGGCGGAGTATTTTATGCCCAATACATTTTTTTTATTGATCCAGATTTTGTTTTCAGTTTAGGCCTTTCTATAGAATTTGCGCTCATGGCTATCGTGGGCGGCGTTGGTTCAGTGTTTGGTCCGGTTATTGGTGCTTTCTTGCTTAGACCAGCAATGGAAATAACTAATGCACTATTAGGAGCAACTTATATGGGCGTTCATCTAATTGTTTACGGAGGGTTATTAATTACAGTCGTTTTGCTCAAACCAGAAGGACTAATTGGTTGGTTAGCTAGAAGATATGAAACGCTATTAAAATTGTTGCCTGGCCTAAAGGAAAAAGAATAAAGAAGGGAGAAGCGAATTGCTTTTGGAAATTAAAAATTTAAGCAAAAGGTTTGGAGGACTCCAGGCAATAAACGATCTTACCTTACAAGTTCAAGAAGGAGAAATTTTAGGATTAATCGGGCCAAATGGGGCTGGCAAAACCACTTTATTTAATCTTATCTCTGGAGTATTCACTCCAGACACGGGAGAGATTAGGTTTAAAGGTGAAAACATAACCAGATTAAAACCTTACCAGATTTGTAAAAAGGGAATCTGTCGGACTTTTCAAATTGCTCAGCCTTTCCGAGAGATGTCCGTTTTAAAAAATATCATGATCGGGGCTTTTGTCCATTCGCCAGAAGTAAACAAGGTTGAAAAAGAGGCAGAAGAGATTCTTGATTTTGTTGGTTTGGAAGGAAAAAAGGAAATGCTGGCCAAGGAGTTAACCACTATTGATCAAAGACGTTTGGAAGTTGCTCGGGCATTGGCTACTAAACCCAAACTCCTCCTCTTAGATGAAACGATGGCTGGCCTTAATCCTAAAGAATGTGATGAAGCTGTTTTATTAATTAAGAAGATTAGAGAAAAAGGAGTGACGCTCATTGTGGTCGAACATGTGATGAGAGCAATCATGTCTCTATCGGAGAGGATAATAGTTCTTGATTACGGAGCTAAAATTGCTGAGGGAGAACCAGAAAAAATCCGCAATGATGAGAAGGTAATCAGAGCCTACTTGGGAGAGGAGTACCGACGTGCTGCAGGTAAATAATATATTGGTTTCCTATGGATCTGGTCAGGTTATAAAAGGAATCTCTTTTGAAGTAGGCGAGAAAGAATGTATCACTATCGTTGGGGCTAATGGCGCTGGGAAAAGCACAATTCTTAGAACCATTTCTGGATTTTTACGGCCCCTTTCTGGAAGTATAAAATTCGCTGACCAAAGAATAGATGATCTACCTCCTTTTGCCATTACTGCTCTGGGTATCGCCCACGTGCCTGAAGGAAGAGGGATTTTCCCAGAAATGACAGTACGGGAAAATTTAGAATTAGGAGCTTATATCCCTTCGGCTAAAATAAAGAGAAAGGAGACTTTGGATAGGGTATTTCAACTTTTTCCTCGCTTAAAAGAAAGAGCAAATCAATTGGCAGAAACTTTAAGTGGCGGAGAGCAACAAATGTTAGTTATTGGCCGAGGATTAATGTTAAATCCCAAATTACTCATGTTGGATGAACCGTCTTTGGGATTGGCGCCCATTTTAGCTGAAGCAGTCTTCGAGAAGATAAGAGAGATTCATCAAGAGGGGATGGCCATACTTTTAGTAGAACAGAATGTCTTTCGAGCTTTAACTTTGGCCTCCCGAGGATATGTCTTAGAAAATGGGCAGATAGTTCTAAAAGGGGAAGGAACAAAGCTTCTCCAAGATGAACACATAAAGACATATTATTTAGGAATATGATAATTACAAAACTAAGCATTTTAAGGTCAAAAATGATGGGAGCCTTTAAGGAAATAGTAAAGACTTTTAATCTTTTTAAGCGAAGGGGGACAGAGGTAAATGTCAATACCAAAGAAGGCCTTAGAAGGGATTAAGATTCTGGATTTAACGCAAATCTATGCGGGGCCTTATTGTTCAATGCTCTTTGCGGATATGGGGGCGGAAGTTATAAAAATTGAACCTCCTTGGGGAGAGATTATTCGGGACAACCCTCCCCTCGTAAAACAAGGAGAGGGGGGTCCCCATGACCGCAGCCGCAGCGGATATTTCCTGACCCTCAATCGCAATAAATTCGGGATTACTTTGAATCTTAAGCACCCCCGGGCCGTGGAAATTTTTAAAGAATTAGTAAAAATTGGAGACGTAGTCATAGAAAATTATGCGCCAGGGGTAATGAAAAGGCTGGGTATTGATTACTCTGTCCTGCGGGAAGTTAATCCGCGAGTTATCATGTGCAGTATCAGCGGCTTTGGACAATGGGGACCTTATTCTGAACGTATGTCCTTTGATATTATTGCCCAAGCTATGAGTGGCCTAATGTCCATCACTGGCCACCCTGATTCTCCGCCCACCAAAGTAGGCACATCTTTAGGAGATGTTGCTGCTTCTTTACACGCTGCTTTCGCCATTATGGCCGCTCTTTGGTACCGCGAAAAAACAGGGGAAGGTCAATATATAGATGTTTCCATGCAAGAGTGTATGGTGGCTATTTTGGAAGGAGCTATTCCGCGCTGGACAATAGGCAAAGAGCTCTTGACGCCTATAGGATCAATGAATCCGCATGAGTGTCCCATGGCGGCCTTTCGCTGCAAAGATGGCTATATCATCATTGCCACGGTGGGGGATGAACACTGGCAGCGCTTCTGCCGCGCGCTTAATAGGCCTGATTGGGCTGCGGATCCGCAGTATAAAACCAAACGTCAGCGCTGGGAAAAGAAATACATTCTCCAAGAAGAGATTGAAAAAATTACCACCCAATATACCGTGAAAGAAGTGGGCGAGATGTTAGATCGGGAGCGGGTGGCTAACTCGCCCATTTTAAATATTCAACAAGTAGTCGACGACCCTCATCTCCATGCCCGTGGATACTTTGTGGAGGTGGAACATCCTATCATTGGCCGAGCCAAGATACCGGGAGTCCCTTTTAAACTATCCACGACTCCAGGAACGGTGACTCGCCCATCCCCTTTGGTGGGAGAGCATAACGAACTTATCCTTAAAAAATATCTCGGGATGAGCCCAGAGGAGGTTAAGAGACTAAAGGAAGAAGGAGTCCTTTAGTCCCCTAAGAAGCATGCTCTTCGCCAACTTTATTTTGCGGAATACTTCCTTAATAAATTGGGCTCAGCCTGCCGGATAATCAGACGAACTCTAATAATTGAATATCAAAAGTTAGGTCTTTTCCAGCCAAAGGATGGTTGGCATCAAGGGTTACCGTTAGTTCTGACGAATCGATTACGGTAACCGCCATAATTTGGCCGTCGGGCTGGCGAATCTGCAAGTGATCTCCAATCTGGGGGTTGAGATCAGGAGGTAGTAAATATTTTTGGACCACGATCACTAATTCATCCAGGTGGGGGCCAAAAGCTTCTTCGGCGGGAACACTGACGGTCTTCGTTTCGCCCGGGTTCATGCCGATGACGGCCTTTTCAAATCCTGGAATAATTTGGCCAAGACCGATAGTGAATTCCAGGGGTTCACTATCTGCAGAGGAACTGAAGATAGTTCCATCTTCTAATTTTCCAGTGTAATGGACTTTTACGGTGTCGCCTTCTTTTGCTTGGGTCATCATTTTCCCCTTTCGATTTTACTTCCTTCCCAGGGCCTTTTGAGGTTTACTGGGAAAGGAAATACTTTTTACCCGGGCGGCTAAAAACCGACCGCTATAAAAATCATTTTCCCCAAAGTCAACTTCGCCATTTAGGCTTTATATTAATATAGCAAAGATTTAGTTGAAGATACAGAAAAAACTTCAGGGAATTCAATTTTTATTTCGGTGATTTGGTTATCATGGAGGACTCTTAGCTTAAAGATAGTAAAATTTTAAAAAAAGAGAGAATGGGGGGTGAGCATATGAAAATTACCCGCCGAAATTTTATTAAAAAATCAATACTTTGGGCTGGAATGTTTTCTTTTCCAGGGGCGACAGCCTCTGGCCACCCCAAAAAAGAAGAATGGCGACCAGCTTATGAAAAATTAGAGAGAGAAGGCAAGTTGGCCGCCAAGATCAAACAGGCCTATAGCATTTTTCAGGAGTGCCGCTTATGCCCCCGGCAATGTGGAGTAAACCGCTTAAAAGGGGAACGGGGTTTCTGCCAGGCACCGGCCAAATGTATGGTTTATAGCTTTCATCCCCACTTTGGCGAGGAGGTTCCTCTGGTAGGCGAAAATGGTTCGGGTACCATTTTCTTCTCTAATTGCAATCTGCGCTGCGTCTTTTGTCAAAATTGGCCGATTTCTCATGAAGGAAGAGGGAAAGAAATAGAAGATGAAGAGTTGGCAGAGATGATGCTTAAGCTGCAAAAAATGGGCTGTCATAACATTAATTTAGTAACGCCCACGCATGTCATGCCTAATATCATAAATGCCACTAGGATAGCTTTAAAAAAAGGATTACAGGTTCCTTTAGTTTATAATACCAGCGGCTATGAAAGATTGGAGATGCTCAAGATTTTAGATGGTATTGTGGATATTTATTTGCCGGACTTAAAATATATGGATGCTGAACAAGCGGCGAAATATTCAGCAGGAGCCGCTGATTATCCAGAAGTAACTCAAAAAGCGATCTTGGAGATGCATCGCCAAGTAGGTGTTTTGAAAGCAGACAAAAATGGTTATGCCGTGCGCGGTCTAATTATCCGTCATTTAGTAATGCCTAATCGCGTCGCTGGTACAGAGAAATTTGTGAAATGGGTGGCTGAGAACCTGCCCCGGAATACTTATGTAAATATCATGGCTCAATATCGGGTGGAATATAAAGCTTATGAATATCCGGAAATTGCCCGGGGGATTACGGTAGAGGAGTTTTTGGAAGCAATGAATTGGGCTCGCCAATATGGCTTAATTAATTTAGATCCCAAATCAGTAGCTATCTGGAAATTTTATAATCGCCGCCAAAAAGGATGAATTGATTAATCTAGCCATGCATCTTTTTTTCGAAGACATAGATAGCCAAAAAAAAGGTAAGGAGGGCCGCGACAATTAAAATAATTAAATAGCTAACCACCATATTCCCGTTCAATAAAGCCAGGCGGGCACCATCAAATAAGGCTGTGCTCGGGATTGCTTTGATGTAAGGTAAGACCCTCGGTGGATAAGCCGAAAGGGGGAAAAAGAGCCCGGCAAGAAAAATAATTGGCATGATGATGACCGCTTCCACGCGCCCTAAATTTTCAGGTTTGTCAATGAGCGTTCCACAAAGGGAGCCCAGGCAAGAAAAGATAATGCAGCCAAGAAATATATAGAGAAGATAAACTAAAAGATGGGCCACCCGAAATTGAAATCCAGTTAAGAAAAACAAGGCTATTCCTACGGCCACCCCCTTAAAAAAACCCGAAGTAAACCCGGAAATTATTTTGCCGATGATGATCTCGGTAACCGTAATAGGGTTAACGCGGTATTCATCAATAGTCTTCTGGACGATCCGATGAAACCACATGCCCCAAGCACTGTCATCAAAAGCCGCCAATACCGCCGTCATGGAAATAAGACCGGGGACTACAAAAATGGCGTAAGGGACGCCTTCAATATCTTGAATATACCCCTTTAGTCCCAGCCCAAAAGTGAGAAAAAAAGTCAAAGGAAAGGAGAGGACAGTAGCCATTTCAGAAAAAAGATTACGTCTTAAGACTAACATGTCCCTTTGCCAGACGCAGGTGGCCCCTCTCATCATGTTCTTAAACTCCGACCAGTTAATCTTAGGAAGACATCTTCCAGAGAAGGTTGATGGGAGCTGATTTTTTTTAGGTCAGGAGGATCAATCCTCTCTACCAGACTTCCTAAGCTGCCCCCTTTTTGTAAACATACTTGAATCTGTCCATCCTGAAGAGTAACTTTTTCGACAAAGGGTAACTGGCGAATAATCTGGAAATATTTTTCTGCTTGTTGATAAACCTCTATCTCATAATACCTATTATCCTGGACCATCTCTTTAAGTTGGCCAGAGGTTCCCGAGGCAATCAGCGTGCCATGGTCAATAATAAATATCTGGTCGCAAAGGAAATCTGCTTCTTCCATATTATGGGTAGTAAGAAAAATGGTTCTTTGCCCTTTGAGAGAAAGAAAATAATCCCAGATTAACCGCTTGGCTTGTGGATCCAACCCCGTAGTCGGTTCATCCAGGAAAAGCACTTGGGGATCGTGAACGAGGGCGCGGGCCACCACTAACCTTCTTTGCATGCCTACGGAAAATTTATTAGGAAAGTCGTGTTGCCGTTCGCTAAGGCCCATGAGGGAGAGGAGTTCATCTATTTTCCGTTTATAGCCGGCGGGTTTCATCCCCTGCATTTTAGCGTGCAAAATAAGGTTCTCTCGAGCAGTAAGATAGCGGTCGAGATTATTTTCTTGAGGCACTACCCCGATTAAGCTCCGCACTTTGGCCGCTTCCCTTACCACATCAAAACCGCATATCTTAGCCCACCCCGAGGACGGTTTGATCAGCGTAGTAAGAATATTTACTAAAGTAGTTTTGCCGGCCCCGTTAGGGCCTAAAAGGCCAAAGACTGTTCCCTTAGCGACAGATAGAGAAATACCTTTGAGGGCCCGGAGATGGCCATAATCTTTGGTAATATCGCGAAGATCTATTTCCAGGGGCCTGGTATTATCCATTTTTTAAAATCGGCTTAATTCTATTGGGGAAGCTAATTAATAAAATAACAGATGATTTAGCAGTCAGCAATAAGCAAAAAATCTAAGCAGTAATCTCTAATTCTTAATTAATTCAGGTGGGAAGGAGAGAAGCTATAAGATAAAGAAAAGAAATAAAAATTTTAGACGGTCCGGAAGAAAATAAGACTAAATTTGTTTACTTCTTTTAACCTTCTCTGCTAAAATTTTTGGAGATAAAAATTTTATAGTGAGGTCAACTGAATTTTTGGGGAGGAGAATATGCAAGAATTAAAGCGGATGTATAGGACAATAATGGAAGACCATTTTCCCGAAAGAATGATCATCCAATTTGGGAATCAGATTCTGGTTTATCGGAAAAAAACTTGGAAAATTCCGGATGAAAATACGGGAGAACTGATTGAAAAAGGGTTGCGCTACGGAGAGAATCCAGGGCAGGAAGCTGCTCTTTATGAGTTGATTAATGGAAATTTAGTATTAGGAAATTGCGAATTCATCGGCCCTGGGAAAGGGTTAGTCAGCGCCATCTCCGAGGAAGAGATGCTGCAGGCCGGGAAACATCCGGGGAAGATAAACTTTACGGACGCGGACAATGCCCTGAATATCTTAAAGTATCTGATGGACCGGCCGGCTGCCGCCATTATGAAACATAACAATCCCAGTGGCGTGGCCTATGGAGAAAATTTGGCCGAAGCTTATTACCGGGCAAATATGGCCGACCGCATTGCCGCTTTTGGCGGATGTCTGGCTGTGAACCGAGCGTTAGATAAAAATACGGCGGAACTGGTGAGCGAAAACTATTTGGAAGTATTGGTTGCCCCCGATTATGAAGAGGGCACGTTAGAGATTTTAAAGAAGCGCCGGCCTAATTTGCGTATTTTGCGTGTGCCGCGCATGGACCGTTTAGCGGAATATCGAGATATCCGTTTTGTGGATTTCAAGTCGCTCATCGATGGAGGGATAATCGTCCAGCAGTCTTTGATTAACAAGATTCGGAGCAAGCAAGATTTTCAAAAAGCCACCGCTGTTTATAAAGGTCAAGTTTATACCATTGAAAGAGAACCAACCGAAGCAGAGTATGCCGATATGATTTTTGGCTGGGCTGTAGAGCAAGGGGTAACGTCAAATTCTGTCCTTTACGTTAAGAATGGGCAAACAGTAGGAATTGGTACTGGAGAACAGGATCGGGTGGGCGTAGCCGAGATAGCTGTCTTCAAAGCATATACTAAATATGCTGATGCCCTTTGCTTTCAAAAATACGGCATTCCTTATAAGACGCTGGAGAGGGAGATTGCTCAAGGCAAACGCGACCGCGCCATAAAAGAAGAAATAGATCGCCAAACTAAGGAGGCCCATGGCGGGATTAAAGGCTCGGTCATGGTCTCCGATGCTTTCTTCCCCTTCCGGGATGGTGTAGATGTGGGCATTAAAGAGGGAGTAACAGCCATCGTCCAGCCGGGGGGCTCTGAGCGGGATTTCGAGTCGATTATAGCTTGCAACGAAGCGCGTCCGCAAGTGACCATGGTTTTTACGGGACAAAGAGCGTTTAAACATTGAGCTTTTATTAGGAAGAGCAAATTTATTGCCCGCGGCTTTTGCAGGGTTCTGAAAGTAGGGAATTAAATGTCGCCAAATAGTAATTTCGGGGGACCACGAAAAAATACTGATTATCATGGGTTAGTGCTTCTTTGTTTGGGCCATATGATGACGGATTTAAATACCAGTGCTTTACCAGCGCTCCTTCCTTTTCTGAAAGAAACTTTAGGCCTTTCCTATGCCATGGCTGGGACGATAATTCTCTTTTCTAATATGACTTCTTCGGTCATCCAACCTGCTTTTGGTTATCTGGCTGACCGCAAATCTTTGCGGTGGTTTTTGCCCTTGGGCTGTTTTTGTGCCGCCTTGGGAATAGCTTTTTTAGGGTGGGCCAAAAGCTACGGAGAAATTCTTTTCTTGGTCATCTTTAGCGGATTAGGCGTGGCCATTTATCATCCCGAGGGATGGCGCCTGGCCAATTTCTATGCGGGAGAAAAGAAAGCCACGGGCATGTCTATCTTTGGGGTAGGCGGGAACCTGGGTTTTGCTTTTGGCCCCCTTTTAGCCGTTTATCTGGTGAAGAAATTTGGTTTGTCAGGAAGCTTTTATTTTATTCTACCCGGCGCGGCCATGGCCGGAATTTTTATTTTCAGTAAAATTTGGGAAGTGCAGAACATTCCCTCATCCAGTCCAACTCCTCAATCTCCTTCAGGGAGTTTTTCTCTAAGACCTGTCATTTATCCCCTTTCTCTTTTATTGGGCATGGTTATATTCCGTTCTTGGACGCATATTGGTCTCATGACCTTTATCCCCTTTTACTACATCAACTACATGAAAGGGGATCCCATGCACGCTGGGAACCTTCTTTTCGGCTTCTTGGCGGCCGGAACTTTGGGAACATTAGTGGGAGGACCCTTAGCCGACCATTATGGGCATAAAAGAATTATTCTTTTAAGTTTAGGATTGACCGGCCCCCTTTTAGTTCTTTTCTTGTTAAGTTCCGGTGTATGGGCTTTTATTTTCTTTATTTTAGCCGGTTTTATAATGATCTTTTCATTTTCCGTATCTATGGTCATGGGTCAATATTTTCTCCCTAAACACTTGGGGACGGTTTCGGGTTTAATAGTTGGCTTAGCCATCGGTACAGGCGGAATAGGGGCCACAGTTTTAGGTTTATTTGCTGATTTGTGGGGAGTACCCTCTACTCTTTGGCTAATTGCCTTTATCCCCTGGGGGGCCTTTTTTCTGGCTGCGCTCATTCCTTACCCGGGAAAGAAAACAACGCCTAAAACTTGATTAGGGGAGTGGGTATTGGTTTCCTTCTTTTGGGCGCAGCTCGTATTTTTGACCGTTAATTACTAAAAAAAACCGATTTTCTTCTTCGGCGTGCTGGATAAAAGGGAAGAGAAGCTGATAGGCATTGCGGGAAAACCTGGCAGTAAACGTTTGATGGCGCACAAGACAGTAAAGGACGTTTTCTCGCCCAATGAATAGGGTCTCGGGAATTAATACTTCTCGTGATTCATCGTTTAAAATAAGCATAATTGAAATTAATTCACCGTCCGGTCCCCAATTAAAATCCAAGCTCTTGACTACAAAGGGGGCATCCTCTGCTTCGACGAGGCATTCTTCTTGGCCAATGCGCACCTTGAGTTTTCCATTTTCGTCCCGTATTAAATTCCTATTGAAGAGCAAATAAGTTCGCCAATGAGTAATCTCTTCCTCCTCAAAGAACCATCTGCCCTCTTTATCTATGCGGAGCTTTATCTCGTTCATTTGCCAATACAGAAGCGCGAAAAAATTCTTTCTAAAACATCTTCCGAGGCTGTGGCACCTATTATTTCTCCCAAGGCCTCTATTGCTTGGCGTAAATCCAGAGCAATAAATTCATAAGAGAGGTTTTGGCCCAGCCCCTCTTGGGCCTGATTTAAAGCTTCTTGGGCTAAGACCAAGGCATGTTTATGGCGCAGATTGGAAATTATAACTTCGGCAGAATTTGTTAATTTGTTTTTAATAATGGTCGTGGCGATGGCTTCTTTAAGTTCGGCCAGGCCATGCCCATACAGAGCCGAAATAGAGATAATGGGCGAAGAGGGCAGTTCGGGGCCAAGAAGAGCTAAGGAAAGTTTTTGGGGAAGGTCCTTTTTATTTATAACTATCACAATATTTTTTCCCTGGATGGCTGTAAGAATGTGGAAATCTTCGGTACTTGCGGGCGCCGAGCCATCTAATACCCAAATAACCAAGTCTGCTTCCTGGAGACATTTTTTCGTGCGCCGCACTCCTGCTTCCTCGATTATATCCTGGGCGTGGCGGAGTCCGGCCGTGTCTAAAATTTTTAAGGGGATTCCTTGCACGTTAATAAATTCTTCGATAACATCCCGCGTGGTACCCGGAATGGAAGTAACAATGGCCCTCTCCTCGCCCAAAAGGGCGTTGAGCAGGCTGGATTTGCCCACATTTGGTTTGCCCACAATTACCGCAGATATCCCTTCCCGGAAGATTCTTCCTTCTTCATAAGAGGAGATGAGCTGTTGTATTTGCTTACTGATATTTTGGAGGCGTTGCCTAAGTTCCGAGCTGGAGATTTCGGGAATTTCTTCTTCGGGGAAATCAATGCTAGCTTCCACATAAGTTAATAACTCCAGGAGTTCTTCGCGAAATTCTTGGATTTGCCCAGCCAGCTTTCCTGATCTTTGTTTATTAGCCAATTCTAAAGCTTGCTGAGTTTTGGCATTGATTAAATCAATCACCGCCTCAGCCTGCGTTAAGTCAATACGTCCATTGAGGAAAGCTCTTTTAGTAAATTCACCAGGCTCGGCTAAACGAGCTCCACCTTGGAGTACGGCCTCTAAAATTTCTCTGAGGATTAATAGACCACTGTGACACTGGATCTCCACCACATCTTCGCGGGTATAGGTATGGGGATGACGCATATAGACCAACAAGACTTCATCAATCACCTTCTGGTTGGCAGGGTGAATAACTTCACCCAAATAAAACCGGTGGGAAAGAAAAGAATTTTTGGGCTGTTTTTTGGGACGAAAAACCCGCTGAGCTATTTCCAAAGCCTGGGGACCACTTAGGCGCACCACCCCTATACCCCCCATCCCCAGGGGGGTAGAGATGGCGGCGATAGTGTCTTCAGATAATTTTTTGGTCATAAAATTAAGCTGACTTTTTTTCGGGAGAGATAACTATTTTTCGATAAAGTCCCGTTCCCTTAGAATGAGTGCGCAGGGCTTTATCATTCTGCAGGGCAAGATGAACAATCCGGCGATCGTGGGCATTTAGAGGATTCATGGTCACGGGTTTCCCAGACCGTTTAGCTTTTTCCCCCATCCTTTTGGCCAGTTTGATGAGCGCCTCTTCCCGCCGTGCTCGATAGTTTTCAGTATCGACAACAATTTTTTTCTTATCCTCAGCTCCTCTATGAACAATTTTATTGACTAAATATTCCAAGGCCTCAAGGGTCTCACCTTTGCGGCCGATCAACAAACCACTGCCATCGCCTTGGAAAGAAACCCAAAGACGATCCGGCTCGTCTTTTATTTGAATCTTTGCCTCCATCCCTAAAAATGACAAGATATCCCTAAGAGTTTTTTGAGCCTTCTCGGCTAAGGAATCGCTGGAAGAAGCTGTGGCCGTATGGAGAGAAGGAGTCTTTTCGGCAGATGACTTAAGAGTGGCTCGGATGAGCGCTTTTTTCGCGCCCACTAATCCTAAAAAACCGCTGGAGCCGTTAGAGAGAACTTCGATCTCCAAATCTTCCCGAGCAGCATTAAGCTCGGCACATGCTTTGTGGATAGCCTCTTCAATAGTTTTCCCTTCCATTTCGATAGATTTCATAGCACCTCTCACCTCTATTTAGAATGTTTATTGATATATATTTGCTGCCCAATGGAGAGCAGATTGTTAAAGAGCCAATAAATGACCAAGCCAGTGGGAAAAGTAAGAAACATAAAGGTAAAGATAACGGGCATAATCAACATCATCTTAGCTTGCGTCGGATCTCCGGGCGAGGGAGTCATCCATTGTTGGATAAACATGGAAATGCCCATGAGGATTGGCGAAATATAATAAGGATCATGGGCCGAAAGATCCTTTATCCACCAATAAAAAGGAGCATGCCGAATTTCAATGGAGTAAAGAAGGACTTTGTAGAGAGCGAAGAAGATCGGGATTTGGATAGCTATGGGTAAACACCCGCTCATTGGATTTATTTTATAGCGCCGATAAAGTTCCATTAATTCTTTATTAAGTTTTTCCCGGTCATGCGGATACTTTTCCCGCAGTTTAGCCATCTCGGGCTGAATTTTTTTCATTTCTTTCATGGATTTATAGCTAATATGGGTAGGGTACCAGAAGATGATTTTGATAATAATGGTTAGAATAATAATGGCTAAGCCATAATTTCCTGTATAACGGTAAAAGAACTTCATAGCATAGAGAATGGGCTTAGCTACTACGTCGAACCAACCAAAATCCAAAGCCCGATCAAGGTCTTCTCCAAAGGCTTTTAGGATATCTAAATCTTTGGGCCCCAGATATATGATATAAGATTGAGAATGCTGAGTTTGCGGAGGGAGAATGACCTTTGGCCCACTCAGGCGCAGATCAGCCGAGGTGTCCGAATTTTTTTTCATGATAACTTCTGTGCCTTCTGATCTTTTGGGAATGAAAGCAGCCAGAAAATACACATTTTGGAAGCCCGCCCACTGCACATTTTGGGAAAACCTTTTTTCATCTTTTAGATCACTTAATTCGATTTCGTGCAGTTCTTTTTTGATCAAAGTGGTAAAGGGAGGCACAGGGGCTCCGGCGCCGTTTCCAGAACTGGGAACACAAGCAAAGCCGCCGCTACCTTTAGCAGAAGGCACTTTCCCACCCCAGTGTAAAGTTGGCCGGCCTGCATATTGATTGGTGGAGCGATTAAGTAAATTGATATTCACGTCCATCCGGTAGCTATCAGCGTATAAAGTTATTTGATGACTAACTACTAACCCTTCTGGAGATTCCCAGGTAAATATTAAATCTCCCTTGGGTTGACTTGGACCGAGGTTTAAGCTTTCTGTATTAACTTTAAAAACCGAATCAGGGGAAAAAGAGAAATTCGCTTCTTTTATTTCCAGGCCAAAAGGATAACCATCACTAAGAGCTTGGGTAGCCAGATCAATTGGTTTAGCCCCCTCGCCTATTTTATCCATATATTTTTTTACTTGCCAGCTCTTTAAACGTGCTCCCCGCGTATCAAAGATGGCTGTATAAAGAGGAGTTTCCACAGTAACATTTTTCCCTGGCTGAATTTTTATTTCTTCTTTAATAGGCAAGGGCTTAGGTTGAGGTGGGGGTATCTTTTTTTCTTCTCCGGGAGCAGCTTTTTGGACGGGAGCTGTTTTTTCTACCTGGCCTTTAGGAGCTTCAGGTAGAGGTGGGGCGAAGTACTGTTGATAAATTACTAAAATAATCAAAGAGATAATTACAGCCAATAAGGCCCGCTTTTCCATATTAAGACTCCCTTAAAATGATTTTTCCTCTTGGGAAATCCAGGTATGTAATTAATGGGTAAATTAGGATTTTATCACCGGGTCGTACCCTCCAGGATGAAAAGGATTACACCGCACAATCCGCCAGATGGTTAAAAGGAGCCCTTTCCCCGGTCCAAATTGCGCCACCGCTTCTAAAGCATATTGGGAACATGAAGGTGAAAAGCGGCAGGAGGGAGGGAATAACGGGGAGAAAAAATAACGATAAAATTTAATAAGCCGAATAATTATGCTGGTGAGCATCCCCAAATTTTATTCTCAAGGTTCTTTCAATATTTCTTGCAATTCTGCTGCTACTTCTCCGAAGGTTAATTTATCAGCTCCCTCTTTAGCCTGAATAACAAAGTCAGTAGATTGAAAAAGCTCTGCTTTATGCAGGCGGAAAAATTCTCTGATCAATCTTTTTATACGGTTCCTCTTTACTGCTGATCCCACCTTTTTGCTAACTATAATTCCTAATCTGCGGTAAGGGAGCTGGTTTGGGCTTAGGCAAACGCGAAAATGAGGAGAATAGTACTTTTTTCCCTCCTTAAATATTCTGATAAAATCAGACCGGCGGCGAATTCTCTCCTCTTTCCTGAGAGTAAAAGAGAGCATCAGCCGTGCTCTTTTCCTTCATTTTTAATACTCTAACGCTTCCACAATTAGTCTTTTTCTCCCTTTAGCCCTCCTGCGCTTTAAGACCAGTTGTCCTCCTTTAGTGGACATACGCTTTAAAAATCCATGAGTTCTTTTCCGCCGAATATTGCTCGGTTGAAATGTCCTTTTCAATATTAGATACCTGCCTTAAATTTATTTAGATAAATTTATAGGAATTCTTTAATAGCCTTACCTTAAAAAATATTTTATTATTTAATTTTTGAAAAAGCAAGCTGAAAAAAGCCTGACCGTCGATCAGTTTTTAAATTCCAGCTTAATTCAGGCGGGAGGGGGAGAGGCTCATTAAAATGAGGCCCGTATTCTTTCATAGGTACGGGCGGGGAGATAACCATCTATTTTAAAAGAAGGAAGCTATTATTTAAATCTATCTGGCATAGACAAGTATTTCCCCGC
>Ga0078972_1001876_pt1 | contig 58831 bp, 60 predicted proteins | sample YelNatPaOPGAMG01_FD_67568 | JGI IMG/M metagenome (GOLD analysis project Ga0078972, IMG submission 67568) | Hot spring thermophilic microbial communities from Obsidian Pool, Yellowstone National Park, USA - OP-RAMG-01 (SPADES assembly) (version 2) | ecosystem: Environmental > Aquatic > Thermal...
ACACCTGGCTTTGATATTCTTGCAGGTATCTGTGCGATTGCTGTGAGTATGGTAGTTATAGCAATCTGGCAGAGGAAGAAGAGATAGAGCAAGCACTTGCATACACCATCAACTTTTTTTCTGTTTTTAACTCCTCATGTGGATGCTAGCGTTTGCAATTAATCGTATTTCGTGGTTGAGTTTTTCGTGCAACACATCTCCCCTTCCAAATCCTTATATTCCTGCCCTCTTTCCCTGTTTTCATGGCTGACCTGAACTCAATTTTAATTGCGGTTATCGTAATCAGCATCTATTCCATCATTGTGTTTATTCTCTGGAAGTACAAATGGCTTGAAAAACATAATTTCACACCATGGGCAGGGCCCATCCTGATGTGGAAGACGACGAGAGGCAGGGAGTTTCTTGATAAGCTGGCGAAGCAGAAGAGATTCTGGAAGTGGTATGCAAACATCTGCATTGTGATTTCACTTGTTTCCATGGTGTTTATCACCGCCCTGCTTGTATGGTCAGTATCAAAGGTAACGCTTATCCCCAAGGACAAGGCACCAACACCAGAAATGCTGCTGGGAATACCGGGCATAAATCCATTCATCCCTGTATTCTACGGAATTATTGCACTGGTTATCGCCATTGTGTTCCATGAACTCTCCCACGGTGTTCTTTCCAGGGTTGCAAATCTTCATGTAAAATCAATGGGGCTTCTCCTCTTCATTTTTCCCATCGGTGCATTCGTGGAGCCAGATGAGGAGCAACTGTTGAAGACCACACGCATAAAACGGGCACGCGTGGTTGCAGCTGGTCCTGGAACAAACATAATCATTGCATTTATTGCCCTCGCTGTTTTCTCCCTCCTGCTGGCACCTGCAATTGAGCCAAATGCAGAGGGTGTGGGTATCCTGGGTGTTGATGAAAAAACGCCAGCGAGCCGCACAACACTCCAGCCCTACGATATTCTCATCACGCTAAATCACACGCCAGTGAGGAATTACGAGGATTTTAAAAGTGCATTGAACAACACAAAGCCAGGGCAAACCGTGGAAATCTCATTTTATTCGAAAAACAGGAACACAGTGGTGCATGAAAACATAACGCTCGAAGATAGATATAACTACACACACCTTGAGGAGGACAGGAATAAGGCATACATGGGAATTGTGCCATTCAATCACAGGGGCTTTCGTGACCTGCTCGTGAACCCGTTCAGTAACGGAATTTCTGGCTTTCTCTCCTTTCTCAGTTTGCCGTTTTTAGGGCTTTCACCGATGGACGAGAATTTCGGTAGTTTCTATACGATAAATTCACCACTGCCAGCACCTGCATTTTACATCCTGCTCAACATATTCTACTGGATATTCTGGATTAATCTCATGGTCGGGCTTACAAACACACTGCCCACACTCCCGCTCGATGCTGGGTATATGACACGGGACGGGATTGAAATTGTGCTCCAGCGTACGAAAATGAAGAAGGAGAGAAGGGAAAAAGTTGTAAAGGCACTCATGCTCCTCATCGGACTTTTGATTCTCTTCATGATACTGTTCCAGATAATCGGACCAAGAATTTTCGGTGCGTGAGATTTACCGCACTCCTCTTCTCACCACGACCTTCCCCTTCTTTATCACGAGTGCAACATTATTTCTGGCAATAAAATATGGAATCTGCTCATGGTTCTGCACATCGAGCACAAGCATATCCGCCTGCTTTCCCCTCTCAATGCTTCCCACCCTCTCACCCATCCCGATTGCAAATGCAGCATTGATTGTTGCAGCGTTGATTGCTTCTGCGGGCAGCATCTTCATCTTGTAAACCGCCAGCGAAAGCACGAACTGCATGCTCATACAGTATGCGTTGGGATTAAAGTCGGTTGCGAGTGCAACTGGCAGTCCGAGTGCAATCATCTTTCTTGCATCAGGATAGGAATTCACAAATGAGGTAAATGGCGTTGCAGGGAGCAGCACCGCAATTGTTCCAGCATCCCGCATTGCAGCAAGTCCCCTTTCACCTGCCATCAGCAGGTGGTCCGCAGAGATTGCATGCAGTGCCGCAGCCAGTTCTGCACCTCCCAGCTGTGTGAACTCATCCGCATGAATTTTAAGTGCAAATCCCATCTTTCCTGCTGCTTCGAGAATTGCCCTGGATTGCTCTATCTCAAACACACCCTTCTCGCAGAATACATCGCAGAATTTTGCATGTTCCTTCACATCTGGGAGCATGCGAATAACTTTCTCCACATATTTATCTCCCGCACCCAGGAACTCAGGGGGTACCGCATGTGCACCGAGAAATGTGGGCACAATATCCAGTCCTGTTTCCTCTGCGGTGCGTTTTATGGCTTTGAGAATTTTTATCTCCGTATTTTTCTCCAGCCCGTACCCGCTCTTCGCCTCAAGCGTTGTGGTGCCGTGCTCGAGCATCTCTCTAACCCTGCTCACACCATCAGCAACGAGTGCCTCCATGCTCTCCTCCCTCGTTCTCCGCACCGTGCTCAGTATGCCCATGCCCTGCTTGAGAATTTCCATATAACTCAAGCCCTGGATTTTAAGCGTGACTTCCTTCTCTCGCGTTCCTGCAAATATGAGATGTGTGTGTGCATCAACGAAGCCAGGCATCACAACCCTGCCCTTCGCATCAACCACCTCATCAACCTGCACATCCCTGAAATCCTCGGTCTTTCCCACATCTACAATGACGCCATTCTCAACGAGCACCGCACCGTTCTTTATAATCCCCAGGTCTTCCATTTCAATGCCAATCTTTGGCTTTCCACTGGAGGCAGCCGTGAGCAGTGCGCCCGCATTCTTAACAAGTAATTTCATAAGGCAACGATACCAAAATACTTAATAACAATTGCGATTTATACAGGAACAGGAGGTAAAAAAATGGAGATAAAACTGCGAGAAGTGACGATGGATATACCGAAAGATGCAAATATAATTATAGGCCAGACGCACTTCATAAAGACGGTTGAAGACCTCTATGAGGCAATTGTGAACACGAACCCGAACGCAAAATTTGGCATTGCGTTCTGTGAGGCATCTGGTGCCTGTCTGGTGAGAGTTGATGGAAACGATGATAAACTGAAAGAAATCGCTGCAAAAAATGCGATAGATATCGGTGCAGGACATTCATTTGTGATACTCCTGAAGGATGCATATCCTATTAACATCCTGAATGCAATAAAAAATGTGCCCGAGGTTTGCCACATCATTGCAGCAACTGCAAATCCCCTGCAGGTAATTGTTGCAGAGACATCGCAGGGCAGGGGAATTCTTGGCGTGATTGATGGGTCATCACCGAAGGGCGTGGAAGACCAGAGTGCACAGGACTGGCGATACGATTTCCTGCGGAAAATAGGGTACAAGAAGTGAAAAAATGTACCGCTATGCAAGAAGGGGAATTACATTCAGCCAGAAGGAACTGAGAGACCTGTCGATATCCGCAGTGGTGCTTACACTGTGCTTCACACTTCAACGATACTATGGATTATGGACAAGCATCGCAGAATATCCTGGCTTTTTCCTCAACATCCTCCTCATTTCATTCGTCGCTGTAATCACCGCCTTCATCTTTCATGAACTGGCTCACAAGTATGTTGCCCAGAAATACGGATACTGGGCGGAGTACCGTGCCTCTTACTTTTTCCTTGCAGTAGCCCTTGCCTGTGCCCTCTTTTTAGGATTTGTGTTTGCTGCACCTGGTGCTGTGGTGATTGCGGGATACCTGAGCAGGCGGGAAAACGGGATTATCAGCGTCGCTGGGCCACTCACAAATTACTTCGTTGCACTTGCACTCACGCCATTTCTCCTTGTTCACGGGCTTGCAGGAATGCTCTCTCCCATTGCCCACCTGCTTGTAGAAAGCATTGTGGTTGTGAATCTGTTTATTGCTGGCTTTAACATGATTCCATTTGGAAATCTGGACGGTGCAAAGGTACTTGCCTGGAACTGGAAGGTGTGGCTTGGCACAATAATTGCAATTGGGTCAACCTTTATAATCGTGTTCAGCGTTCTCAATGGCTGGCTCACATAATTTTCTCAACGATGCTTCTCAACCTGGCAGATTGCTCATACATCCTGCTGAGTTCCCTTGCAACCTGCAATGGCACGCCGTTTTTTTGCAGTGTTTTCCTGAATCTGTATACCGCCCAGGTCCTTCTGTGAGCGAACCTGAGGTAAGAAATGAAGAGTTTCAAAAACAAAATGGGAGCATAAAAAAGAATTTTGGCAAGCGTTTCACGAGCACTCAATTTTCTCACGCTTCTTTTTCTTCGTTCCCGAGTTTCTCGTCAAGCTTCTTCGCAATCTTCTCCTTCACCTTTTCCTTCACCATTTTGTCGATTTCCTCGTCATCGCTGTCCCTTGCATGGCTTATGACCTTCCCCAGTGCACCAGCAATGTTCAGATTTTCCATATATTCCTTTGTGAGTTCGAATGCCTGGTCTTTGCTCATCCCCGCATCCACGAGCGATTTGTAGAATGTGGCGATTGCGGTGGCGTACTTTGCGGACTGCTCCTTTCCGTAGAGCACATCTGTGAGTGCGTTCAGCAGTGCTGGCACCTTCTCTGACACCACATTGAGCACGCGTTCCAGCTCTTCAACATCATGCTTATCGTCGTCATCAAGCTCTATCTTCACCTTCTTTTCCTTTTCCTCGGTCATTTTTATCACCGATAATGGAATGGGCATACATCTATTTAACCAAGCCGAGCATTTTTAGCCACTTATTGACCAATTCCTGCGAAATCATGTACCGCTTTCCCCTGCCTTCCACCATGCTCACATAGCCAGCATCAATGAGAATTTTGAGTTTTGCCCTTACTGTAGCCCTGGAGGCCTTTCCCCGCCGTCTTTTGAGTTCCTCCGCAATCTCAGTAATGTTTGCCTGCCTCTTCTCAAAGAGCACTGCAAGCATCTCCCGTGCAATTGCGTCCTTTAACTCAGGTACAAGCACCTCTGGCGATATCTTTCCATGCTGTAAGTACAGCTTGAGAATCGTGAGATAGTTTCCTGCAAGTTCCGTGGTGTTTCTGATTGCATCCAGGGTGAGGTTATACGGCTGGAGAAGCACAGAAAGGAGTTTTTCCAGTTCCTCAATACGCTTTGAAAGTTCCTTTATCTCCTTTTTTAAATCATCCATTGACAGATGTAAGCAAAAGAACCCTATTAAGGTTATCACAATTGGGTTTTGTGGATCCTACAAAATATGTTCCGCATTCGAAAGTAATATTTACCAGCAATGTCATTAGTATAGTGTATAAGAGGTCATGTAAATGAAAATAAAGAGAATACGGAATTTTTCTGGCTCTGTTTTTTGTAGTGGAACCTTTTTTGCAGTATTGATGCTGGTGTTTTCAGCAGGATTTTCACTGCTCGCTCTCGTAACTGCAAATGCTTCGGCTGCAAGCGTTTCTGGCAAGTGGGTCTCTGCAACACCTGGTGAGGGCTTGATTCACTGGGATATATTGAGCAAAAGATACTGCGATTGTGAGATGACACTCTCTCAGAGTGGGACTGCAGTGAGTGCATCAATTAGTACAACCATCAGGAAGGTTGATGTCTACAGCCAGAACGACCCATGGCACAATGATGTAGGCAAGACAAGCACTTCCCAAATGGCGGGTGTGGTACAGGGAAACAAGCTGGTGTTCAATATGAGCCAGTTCGGGGCAGATATGTCTGGTCAGATCGTTGTCACTGTTGAGGGAAACAGGATGTACGGGAACGGTACATATATTGATGCTGAGGTGACTATTCACTATATTTTTAATCTGAAAAGCGAAGGCACATTTGGAACACTAGATACAAATACAGTTACAGTCATCGCATCTACTGGCTTTGTGGTGATTTTCATTGTGATAATTGTGGTCGTGGTGAGACCAGTACACATTCCATATACACCTACGGTCACCAAAGTTTCACCGTACACGCCTCAGTACGAGCCCGCAGAGGAGAGAACTACGGGTGAAGTTCCATTTTCGTATCCTGAACCAGCCACACCCGTTGGAGGCATTGGTCTTAGCCAGGGTACACCCTGGGGTCCACAACCGCCTCAAGGTAAGCCACTACCTCCGAAACAGCACTATGCAAACACATATGAACCACCGCGATGCCCCATACACCCGGATACTGCACTGACGCCACACTATATGAATCAGAATGACCCCGGCTCGTGGTACTGCCCCAGGTGCAATGGTTATCCATGGGGGAGGAGTTGAGGCGCTATGGCATATCCATCAGCACAGGTATATCCAAATGCCCAGTATTTCCTGGCAACCAGGCAAATTACAGAGGACGAGTACAGGGTTGCCCTTGGGACAATAAAATCCCCCAGGTACGAAGCGGTGATTGCTTCAGTTATTGGTATGCTCGTAGCAATACTTGTGGCAGTTGCGGTCAATTTTGTACCTGAAGAATCTAAACTGATTCAGCTTATTGTACCGCTCATATTTGTGATAATTGCAGGGAGCGCTGCATTAAGGTACAGGTCTGCGGTGAATGTGCTTCGAAAAAACCTGTCTTCTGGCATGGTTGCTGAAATCACGGGAATTCCTGTAAAGTGCAAGGCACCGCGTTCCTGGAGTATCGGACCATTGAGTATATGGGACACCAGAACACTCACAAAAGTATTGCAGGAAGGTGTTACATCCAGAATTGCATTTATACCTGAGGCAAAGATTGTGCTCTCTGTGAACGGAATCCCGTTGAAGAAGGCGGCATCTATACTCAACATGCCACAGGATTTTGGAAAGGTTTCTTCTGCACCTGCTCCCCAGCCAGCACCTGCATACATGCCAGCTCAACCTGCAGGCACTGCAACACCATCCGCGTTCACAAACACACCGTATACGGGCTTGCAGCAGGAGATACGCTGTAACAAGTGTGGTCAGATGAACCCTCAGGTGGCTAAGTTCTGCAACAGATGCGGTAACATTCTGCAACCGTAGCAGACAAAATCACCAAAAAAGTTATTTACACACAGGCATTCGTGGAGGCAGTGATGAACATGAAGTTTGATCTGAGTAAGGAACAGGAGGAATTCAGGAACAGAATAAGGGAATTTGCCCAGACGGAAATTGCAAAGTATGCTGAGGAGAATGACAGAACAGGGAAACTTTCGCCGGAATTGATAAGAAAGATGGGAGACGCAGGGTATCTGGGACTCACGGTGCCAGAGGAGTATGGTGGACACCTTGTAGATAATATTTCATATGCAATTGCAATTGAGGAGATGGCAAAGGTGTGTGCATCAACCGCAATTTCGGTTGCAGTCCATAGTTCGCTGGGATGTGGAACAATACTCTACTATGGCACTGAGGAGTTGAAAAAGAAGTATCTGCCGGACCTGGCAACTGGTAGAAAAATCGGTGCATTCTGTCTCACAGAGCCGAACGCAGGCAGTGACGCAGGTGCACTTCAGACCACCGCAAAACTGGAAGGCGACGAATATGTGCTGAACGGCGAGAAGACATTTATTCTGAATGGTCCGATTGCCAGTGTGTATACCGTGTTCGCACTCACACAGCCAGAACTGAAAACAAAGGGCATCAGTGCAATTGTGGTGGAGCGGGACACACCTGGATTTACGATTTCCCATGTGTTTGATAAGATGGGTGTGCGGGCTGCAGAAACCGCAAAACTCAAATTTGAGAACGCGCGCGTGCCAAAATCCAACCTGCTGGGTAAGGAAGGCGAGGGCTTTAAAATTGCCTTATCCTGCCTTGATGGCGGCAGAGTGGGTGTTGCAGCCCAAGCACTTGGTATTGCTGAAAAATGCGTTGAAAGTGCAATCAGCTATGCGAAACAGCGTGTACAGTTTGGCCAGCCGATTTCAAAGAACCAGGGGCTTCAGTGGATGATTGCTGAGATGGCAACCCGTGTGGAGGCAGCAAGGTTGCTCGTGTACAATGCGGCGTATCATCGTGATATGGGCAGGAGGGTGACAAGGGAAGCATCCATGGCAAAGCTCTTTGCCTCGCAGTGTGCGGTGGATGCGGCCTCGCTGTGCATGCAGGTACATGGTGGATACAGTTACATGAAGGAGTATCCGATTGAGCGCTACTACCGTGACGCGAAAATCACGCAGATATACGAGGGCACAAGTGAAGTCCAGCGCATTGTAATCTCGAGCCAGCTGGGGTTATGAAAAAAATTTTGATTTTCAGCATAATCTTTTTGTTTTTATCAATTCTTTGTTTTATTTATGCGGGGATAAACGGAGAGGCACAGGTGGGTTTATTCATCATTTTTCCGTACATTTTCGGGCATGGATTATACACCACACTGGGTGCAATCTTTTTCCTGCTGTTTATATTCACATTCTTCTTTTCCATCGTGAAAATGTCGCTGGATGCATTCTCACCCACACCTGCGGAGTCCGTTCATGTGCAGAAGCAGGTTGATGTGGATGGAGTGCTCCTCATCGGGCCCTTCCCGGTTATATTCAGCACAAAGAAGTCACACATAATTTATCTGGCGGTTGCAGCTATTCTGCTCTGCATATTTGTGCTGGTAGTAATGTTCATGCTTGCCCTCGGGTCTAAATGAGAATTATGTAGGCGCTTTTATTATTGCACATGCATGCGTTGAGTTCAGAATTCGATTTGCAGTATAGTTCACATCTTCCAGAGTCACATCGTCCAGCATCTTGTAAATCTCTTCGAAGGGCACAAATCTTCTCAATCTCAGAGCGTATTCGCCGATTAGAAAAGCTCTGGCTTCCGTACTTTCAAGGCGTCTGGTAAACAGCCCGTACAGCATATTCTTTGCGGTTTTGAACTCGGTTTCAGATAGCCCTTTTTCTCCAATTCTGGCAAGTTCTTCAACAATCCGTTGTTTTCCGTAATCCAGATTCTTGTCAGCAGTGCCTGAATAAATGCCCAGCAATCCTGTATCGTCGTAACTCTGATTATGTGCAAAAATGGTGTAACACAGCCCTTCCTTTTCTCGGATTACATTGTATAAACGAGAACTTGTGCCACCACCAATCGCCATGCTGAGAACTTTTACTGAGAAGATGTGTTGATGCGTGAATGGAACACTCTCAAATCCAATTCCGAGGTGCACCTGGCGTTCACCACCCGTGTAGTGTTTTTCTCCAGAATTGAATACAGGGCGTTTTCTGCGTTTGACAACCTCATTCTCGCTCAAATCACAGAAGTACTTTTCAACATGGCTCACAAGTGCATCATGCTTCACATTTCCACATGCAGATATGAGTATGTTTTTAGTGGTGAAAAATCGTTCGATATATTCTCTTAGATGTTCTATTGACATTCCCCGCACATCTTCAATTGTTCCTGTTTCAACTCTTCCCAGTTCTGAACATCCCCATGCGGTTTCTCGTAGTGCGTCAAAAATATGTTTTTCCGGGTTTTCACGATGCATTTTAACTTCCTCGTACACCACATTTTTCTCTTTTTCAAATATTTTCGGGTCAAGTTTTGGATGCTGTATTATATCCGCCATCAACGCCACATTCTTTTCCAGGTTCGTTGCCATTAAACCAGAATACAGGCAGATATGCTCAGGAGAAGTAATTGCGTTCAGTTCTCCGCCAGAACCCTCTATCTCTCTATTTATCTCTTCTCCAGTTCTGTTTTCAGTGCCTCTAAAAAGCATATGTTCCAGCATGTGCGCTGTGCCCGGTTGTATGTCCTCATCTTCTCTGGAACCTGCATCAACCCAGATACAAAGCGATACGGACTTAAAGTAAGGTATACGCTCTGAGACGATTCTAAGCCCATTTGGAAGCACAGTATACCCATACCTGTTCATGCAATCCGAATATTACGGTAATAAATATATATTGGGGCATCGTTCCATGTTCGATGGTAAAGAATGTGCTCGTGATAGGTGCTGCCTCATTGCTCGGTGACCGACTTGTGAAAACATGCATGAATGGAAGTAGTGTGTATTATACAGTCAACAGAACAGATATAGATATTCACGGGGCGGTGAAAACGGAGATGGACATAACGAATGCCGCGCAGGTGCAGAATGTATTCAGTGATATAAAGCCAGATATTGCAGTGCTTGTTGCAGCGTATGCAGAGGTGGATAAATGTGAAAAAAATAAGGAACTGGCATGGAAAATCAATGTGGAGGGTGTAGAGCATGTTTTAAAGGCATGCGCACACCATGGTACAAAACTTGTGTACATCTCCACGGATGCACTCTTTGATGGAACAAAGTCCACACCCTATCTCGAAGATGACATTCCAAATCCACCAAATTTCTATGCATTAACAAAACAAGAGGCGGAGAAAATCGTGCTTGGTAATCCGGAAAACCTGGTTTGCAGGGTCTCTACATTATATGGGAAGCGTGCACCACACCATCGCCAGAATGTGATAATGTGGATGGTTGAGACCATGCAGGCAGGAAAGCAGATTGAACTCTTTGAAGACAGGTATGCAAATCCCACATTTGCGGATGAGGCAGCCAGAGTAATCACGGAAATCACAATGCGAAATGGGCACGGAATTTTCCATACTGCTGGTAGGGACTGTGTTTCAAGGGTTCAACTCGGAATGTTGATTGCAGATGTGTTTGAACTGAATAAGGAGCTGATCGTGCCAGTTAAAAGCAGGGATTATCAGGAAATTAAGCGCGGGCTTCATTCTTGCGTTTCTGTTGAGAAAGCGGAAAAGTTTATTGGGAGAAGAATTCAGACCCTGCGTGAATCGTTAATTGAATTAAAAGCACAGCTAACCAGTTGAAGCGAATGAAAAACAGATTATTAAGTAAGGTATGTGGAACTGTTTGACTGGCAAATGCATTGCCTGTGATTGCTGCGGGCGTTAGTGGCAGGCGGGCTGAGCACCTCGCCGAAGCTCGGTGCTTACACCCCTGCTCTATCAAACCCGTCATTTACGGATGCCCTTAAAGGTGCCTCTTTTTGAAGTGGGCTTCAGGCTTAGATGCTTTCAGCCTTTATCCCTTGGAGCGTGGCTGCTCGGCAATGCCCTGCCGGACAACCGATGAACTAGAGGCTCCGATCCCTCGTTCCTCTCGTACTAAAGGGACCTTCTCCTCAGGCACCAATGCACTTCCACCAAAAAGCAACACACCTGTCTCGCGACGGTGTAAACCCAGCTCACGATCCCTTTTAATGGGCGAACAACCCCACCCTTGGCAGCTCATTCACCACCAGGATAGGAAGAACCGACATCGAAGTAGCAAGCCTCCAGGTCGATGTGAACTCTTGCTGGAGACGACTCAGTTATCCCCGGGGTAACTTTTCTCTTATTACTCACCCCCACAAAGGAGGTTGAGTAGTTCGCTAGGCCCTGCTTTCGCATCGCTGTTGCTCGTTGGGCGCAACAGCGTCAAGCCGGCTTATGCCCTTGCACTCTACGGTAGATTTCTGACCTACCTGAGCCGACCTTTGGGGGCCCTTGTTATCTTTTTGAGGGCGTGGCGCCCCACCCAAACTGCCTACCTATGGGTGTCCTCCCCGAAAGAAGTTAGTGGTACGATTCCAGAAGGGCGGTGTTTCATCGGCCCCTCGGTACCTGCCTAGCGACAGGCCCTTTGTAACGGGTCCCGCCTACACTACACATCCAGAACCGTATCACAACCACAGGCTGCAGTAAAGCTCCACGGGGTCTTCGCTTTCAGGTGGAAGATACTGGACTGTTCGCCAGTAAGTCAGTTTCGCCGGCTTCCGAGCGGGGACAGTAGCGCTCTCGTTGGGCCTTCATGCAAGTCGCCAATTAAGCGACAAGGTATTACGCTACCTATCTCCCCCTTTTCCTTTAACGCTTTTGCCTGCGTTACAGGGCAAAAGGGTTAAGAGGGTCATAGTTACCCCCGCCGTTTACCGGTCCTTCGTCCCGTTGTAACGGGTGTTCAGATACCGGCACTGGGCAGGCTTCAACGGCTATACAAAACCTTTTCGGTCTTGCAGCCGTCTATGTTTTTATTAAACAGTCGGAGCGCCCTTGTCACTGCGACCAGCCTATCTCTAGGCTGGCACCCCTTATCCCGAAGTTACGGGGCTAATTTGCCGAATTCCCTCGCTCGAATTCTCGCCGACACGCCTTGGGCTTCTCACCCAGGGGCACCTGTGTCAGTTCTAGGTACGGACGCAGCTTGCCCCTGCATCCTTTTCACTGGCACCATGGATCATCCAAAGTCTCCCTACGGAGACCCCATCACGCTTTGGGGTGGTTCTCGCCATTACGGCACTCCCCACCCTTAATACGCTTAGACATACAGGCAAGTATGCTTGGACTACCACGATGCGTCAGATGCAGGGCTTTAACACTGCGGTGCAGGAATATTAACCTGCTTCCCTTTCGGACGCTGCGATTAAGCGCATCCTTAGGACCGACTAACCCTCGACTGACGGACATTGTCGAGGAACCCTTGCCCCTTCGGCGGAGGGGGTTCTCACCCCTCTTTGCTGCTACTCTTCCCAGGATCCGTATTCGAGTGCGGTCCATAAGAGCTCACGCCCTTACTTCTGCCCACACTCGACACCTCCCTACTAGATCACCTTTCGGTGCTCCCAAGTATCGGTAACGGACTTGAGCCCCGTTCATTTTCGAGGCCATATGACTCGACTGGTGAGCTGTTACGCACTCTTTAAAGGATGGCTGCTTCTAAGCCAACCTCCCAGGTGTCTTAGTCATATGACTCCCTTTCTCATAACACTTAGTCCGTATTTAGGGACCTTAACTTGGGGCTGGGTTGCATTCCCTTTCGCACCACGGGCTTACCCCTGTGGCCCTCACACCCACCTTCTACGACGCCTGCAACTTCGGAGTTTGATAAGATGCCGAGCCCTTTCGGGCCCTAAGCACCTAATCAGTCACTCTACATCACAGGCAATCTCCGGTGAGGTCTACCTGCGAGTAGTTTCGGGAGGAACCAGCCATTCCCGGCCTAGATTGGCCTTTCACCCCTATCCCCAGGTCATCCGAACGATTTGCACGTCAGCATCGGTTCGGTCCTCCACCCCCCTTTCAGAGGGCTTCAACCTACCCAGGGATAGATCTGCCGGCTTCGGGTCTCCCACCAGCGACTCCGGGCGAACACACCCAGTCCCTCACCCTTACGGGCTGTGGACCTTTGCTTTCGCTCCGGCTACGTGATTAACTCACTTAACCTCGCCGCTGATCGGAACTCCCTGGCCCGTTTTTCAGCACGGACGTGACGACGGTGCATTACGCTTTCCCGCCGTCTCGGCTTATAACCACCTGGTTTCAGGTACTTTTCACTCCCCGCTAAGGGTGCTTTTCAGTGTTTGTTCACACTACTATATCCACTATCGGACTTGTCACATATTTAGAGTTGGAAGTTTGTGCCTCCCATATTCCCACGCGATATCCAACGCATGGTACTCTGGATACCTCCAATTTTCTACCATCCCTTCCTCTACAGGGCTGTCACCCTCTATGGCGTCCCGTTCCAGGGAACTTCGAGTCAGGATGGCCAGAAATGCGAAGGTCCAAACACCACATCTCCACTCCATTACTGGGTGGATTCGGTTTGCTCTCTTCCCTGTTCGATCGCCTTTACTAAGGGAATCCCTATTGGTTTCTTTTCCTCCCCCTACTAGAATGCTTTACTTCGGGGGGTTCCCGGTCATTACTGACCGCCTTGCGGCAGGAAGTCCCATTCAGGCATCGGTGGATCAACGGCTCCATGCGCCTACCCACCGCTTTTCGCAGCTTGGCACGCCCTTCTTCGGTGGACAAGCCAGACCATCCCCCAGGTGGCGGAGTCAGCAGCAAGCAATACATCTGCCAACAGTCCAGTCCCACATACCTATGAGCGGTTTCACCGACGGTTTCTTGGAAAACCGTCTTCGCCATCTTCCCCTTGAATTTTCATCCAAGGGTGCATCATAAGGTGATTTACGAGCAGTTTTATCTTATACAAGAACTTGTATTTAAAGTTTAACTTTTTGTTGCTGTGCATTTTGCTGGAAAACGAGTTCTTTGTAGAAATTCTATCCAGCATAATTTTGGCTGAATAGCCAGTAATTTTTGGAGATTTGGTTTTTCATGTATAATTGTTACCAGTGTGTTTATATTCTCTGAGAGATATACCTGCACATGGCAATGAAAAATCAGATAAGGGCAAAGAAGACACTTTCACAGCATTTTCTGCGAGATTCTCATGTTCTGGCTAAAATATTAGAGTACAGTAATCTCACCACATCAGATACAGTGCTTGAAATCGGTGCAGGGAATGGAGTGCTTACAGAGCATTTATGCAGACATGCCAGTAAGGTAATTGCAATTGAGAAAGATAGAGCACTTGTTGAAAACTTTCTTTTACCACTTACTAAAAAGTACAATAATCTGGAAATAATTGCGGGAGATGTGCTCAAAATCGAGATGCCAGAGTGCACGAAAATTGTGGCAAATCTACCATATGCGATTTCAACCCAGATTACATTCAAAATTCTCGAACATCGTTTTTCCCTTGCTATCCTCATGTACCAGCGTGAATTTGCTGAGCGGATGGTAGCAAAGCCAGACACAGAAAATTACTCAAAACTGTCTGTGAATGTGTATGTGCGTGCGTTGTGCGAGATACTCCAGTATGTGAGCAGGGGTGCATTCTGGCCTGTACCAAATGTGGATTCTGCGATTGTCCGCATTGTTCCGAGAATTAAACCGCCGTTTCAGGTTGAGGACTGGACACTGTTCCATAAACTTGTTGATGTGGCATTCCAGCACCGCAGAAAAAAGATGGGCACAATCATCCGAGCATATTTTAAGAACGAAAAATGCATTGAACTACTTAAGTCCCATGGCTACTATGACAAACGGCCAGAGAATCTGAGCCCCGAGGACTTCGGTAGAATTGCGGACTGGCTTGTATGAACGCACGATTTACTTGCTGTTATTCAATGCCCCATCTCTTTGTGAGTTTAACTACAATAAACATCACAAAGCACACGATGAGAAATGTTATCAATGCGGAAAGCACCATGCCAGGCGAAAATATCCACACTTTTGCAGTAGCCCAGTCACCACCAGGCAACACAAGGCCAACCAGGGGCATGAGCAAGCCATCTACAAGTGCTTTCACCAGTTCACCCAGGTAAAGACCAAGAATAAAGGCAATGGCCAGCCCAATGACTTTGTACTTTGATACAAAATCCTTGAATTCTGCAATAAAACCTTTCGGCGGCGGTGGCGTCGGTTTTGGTGTGAGCAGTTCTCTGATCTTCCTGAGCTCCTGTAAGATTTCCTCATCTCGGTCATTTGCTGGCATTTGGTATCACCCCATTCATCACATTGCCACTAATGTATTTTAGTAATATAAAACTTTTCATGCTATTTGAAATTTAAATAAATTTTAAGTTCAAATTTTTTCTTTCAACTGTGCCACAACCATCCTGGTGAATTCCGCTGTTCCCACATTACCGCCAACATCCTTTGTGCGCACACCTTTGCGATACAACTCAACGATTGCATTCCTTAGCATCTCTGCCTTCTCATGCATGCCCAGGTAATCCAGCATCATACATGCACTCAGCAGCATTGCAGTGGGATTTGCAGCATCCCTGCCTGCAATATCGGGTGCACTTCCATGCACTGGCTCAAAAATTGCGTAGTTATCGCCAAGATTTGCAGAGGGTGCAAAGCCGAGACCGCCAATAAGCCCCGCACCGAGGTCTGAGAGAATGTCGCCGTAGAGATTGAGTGTGAGAACCACATCAAACCGCCAGGGCTCTGTGACCATCTTCAGTGCACAGGTATCCACATACATATCCTCCGCCTCAATATCCACATTTGCCATCCGTTCCCTGAAAACACGGACAAACCGTCCATCCGTCTTCCTGAGCACATTCGCCTTGTGCACGCATGTGATTTTCTTCCTTCCATGCTCATTTGCATACCTGATTGCAAAATCCACAATTTTCTCGCATGCACCATCACTAACAATCTTTGCTGCAACCGCATAGTTTCCATGTTCCTGTTCAAGCCCCACATACAAGTCCTCCGTATTCTCACGGATAATTACCATATCCAGTTTCTGTTTTTCAGGCAGGAACTGCACAATCGGGCGTACATTCGCATACAACTTAAGTCCCTGACGAAGTGCAAGCAGTGGAGAACGATATGCTGGGTCAGATGGTGTGGTTATTGCTCCGAATAGACATGCATCGGTGTTTTTAATTATCTGGATTGTTTCTTCTGTGAGATATTTTCCGTGCTTCCTGTATGCTTCAACACCAATCTGGGTCTCAATAAACGAGAGTTCGTCTGTAATCGCACCAAGCACTTCCAGTGCAGAGCGCATCACCTCCGGACCTATCCCATCGCCAGGTATTACGCAGACCTTGTGCATGCGGTAAAACTGCATTCAGTATATTAAACCATTCACTCCATTATTTTTCTGAGAATTCTGCCATTTATCAGGGTAAGCACAATGAGGTAGATGAACAGTACACAGATATCAACTGGAATATTATGCAAATCGCCAGTGAGCATGAAGGAGCGCAGCATGTCAATTCCATAGGTAAGTGGATTTACATACGCAATAACCTGGAGCCATTCAGGCATCATTGAAACCGGGTAAAGGGCGTTGCTTGTGAAGAACAGCGGCATCGTAAGTACCTGACCAATTCCCATCACACGCTCTCTCGTTCTGAACAGCGCAGTGAAGAATATTGAGATACTGGCAGAAACCGCAGCAATGAGTACAATCGTTGGAAACACCAGAAGAACAACTAACGGGTTCGTGCGGAATCTTATCCCAAGAATAAGAATCAGGAGCATCACCACAAGCCCCTGAGCAAGTGCTCTTATGCCCGCAGATAAACTCTTGCCAAATACAATTGAGTACCTTGAAATCGGAGACACCAGAAGTTTAGAGAGATTTCCTGACTCACGGTCCCACACGAGCATAAGACCGAAGAATATTGAGATAAACAGTACAGATTGACCGAGAATGCCAGGTGCCACATACTCCATGTAGGTATAATCTCCAGTGGGAATCACACGGTACCTTGTGAATACACTTCCGAATACCACGAGCCAGAGAATTGGCTGAATCGAGCGGATTATGATATCTGAGTAGTCGTGTCGCAATCTTCTTGCCTCAAGTTCAAGAATTGTTATCACACCCTTTATCTCATTCCACATTATTCCAGCCTCCTTGCAACCCGTCTCATCTTCCTTGTCGCCTGCCACTGCTCCGCCTCACTGATTCGCTTTCCCACATACTTCATAAATGCATCATCCAGTGTCGTTTCATTTATTTTTGTTGAAATTATCTTACAGCCCATGCGTTCAATTTCTTTCACAGCACTTACTAACTCCTCTGACGGGTTTTCGCTGAATATTTCAACAGAATCTCCGTGTACAATCCAGTTTTTATCAAGATTTTCTGGTAATTTGCCAGAAATTTTGAATACAATGCTTCCCCTGCCCACAGATTTTTTAAGATTTTCAGGAGTATCAACGATTGCAATTTTGCCATTGCACATCATTGCCACACGATTACAAATTGTGTCCGCCTCCTCCATGTAGTGTGTGGTCATCATCACGGTAATGCCAGAACTGTTCAATTTTATAATATGTTCCCATACCTGTTTCCTTGCCCCCGGGTCAAGCCCAACCGTGGGCTCGTCGAGGAACAGTATTGCAGGCGCATGCACCATTGCCTGTCCTATTTCCAGTTTTCTAATCATACCGCCAGAGTATGTGCGTACAATTCTATTTCTTGCCTCCCAGAGGTCAAGGCGTTTTAGAATGTCCTCGCTGATTTCCCTTGCCTTCGTCCCGTAAATTCCATGGAGTTTTGCAGAGAGCAGGATGTTTTCATAACCAGTTAATGCAGCATCGGAGGATATGTCCTGAGGAACATACCCGATCACATGGCGGATATGTGCGTCCTCATCGGGGCGCCTGTAGATACCTACAGAAATCTCACCCCGTGTGGGATATATCAATGTGGTGAGAAGTTTTATGATTGTGGTCTTCCCTGCACCATTGGGACCCAAAAGCCCGAATATCTCGCCTTTTTTTATCTCCAGTGAAACGCTATCTGCTGCCAGAACACCATTTTTGTATCTCTTGGACACATTTTTTAGTACGATTGCATTCATACATACACCTCTGAATGTTATTTCATATTTATTTCATATTCAGCATCTCATACACACTTTTTATGTGCTGGACTGGTGCATTCGTTTTGAAGCCGTTTGGTGAGATGTGCGTATGCACCGCATAATATCCAAGCATCCTTATCGAAGAAAGCACGCGTTCGAGCGGTGGCGGTGAACAATGAAACACCTTTCCAAGCTCATTTGTATCATAAAACAGTGCTTCCGCGTTTGCTTCCTCCTTCCATATTTCCAGGTACTTGCTTAACCTCTTTTTTGTATTGAAGTTCTCACGAATTTCAATTCTGGAAAGTGCATCAACATCAAAGAGAGTCCCGAGCCACAACGGTCCAAATGCTCCATGTTCATAGTTCATCAGTGTTCTTATTTCTCCAGTTTGTCTGTTGTATTTACCGTATCCGAGATATGAGAGCGTATTGTCTGCCTTCTTAGCCCCGTTCTCAACCCTGACAAATATTCTAAAGTAATGGTCTGCAGAAAAACAGAGTATGGGTTTTATTGCACGGTCAAATTTTGCAGCACATCTTGCCACATATCCCACAAAAATTCTCAATCCAATTTCATGGCACATGTAGTTATTTTCTGCATGTGCAAGGTACCGCCTTATGCACACCTTAGGTGCAGCACCACACAGTGCAGAAGTATCTGTTGTAGTTATTCCGAGGATGCCATTCCGTTTTATTGCCTGAAATCCCATATCCAGAAACTCAACTGCACTTCCAAATGGGTCTATATCAATATAATCAAAGACCTCAGATGCAAGCAGTTCATTCAGATTTTTCTGCTCAATTCTTGCCTGAATATTGTTCAAATCAAGGTTCTTTTTTATAAGTTTTATTGCATTTGGATTCACATCATTAAGCACAAGTTCAAATCTGTTTGACACTTCCTTCTTTATCCGTATTCCCCGAATTCCAGTTGCAGCCATGCCATCCAGAATTTTGAGTTTTCTTCGTTTATCAAGTATTGCAGAAAGCACTCCCACCGTAATGTCCCTTGCAAATTCCATATTCGGGTTATAGAACACCGTCATCTTTGAACTGCCAGGGCCCTTTGTATTCGGGTACGGGGGAACAAGACACACAGTACTTCCTTCTGTGATTTCCTCAAGCATGTGCGATCTCACAGCGTCTCCCCTTTGAGCAACTTCATGATGCGAAATGGCAGGAAATTCTTGTTTATGTGTGTAACCTCCAGTATGCGTATGTCCTCTCTTCTTCGTATATCCTGGAGCAGTGGATTCCTCGATTTTTTGTGCAGGGTAAGAATCACGGGTTTCTCAGAATCCAGAATCTCCTTCACCACATCTATAAATTCCTGACTGCTCTCCACTTCCATTTTTCCAATCTCATCAATCACAATTATATCCGCCTTTTCCAGTGCCATCTTAAGTGCTTCCACGCCCAGTGTCGCCAGAACCTCTATGTCCACACCGTATCGCCCGACCTTTATTTTAGATTCCTTCTTTATGTGCGCAAAAACCCGCTTTTCCTTGGTAAGCCAGTTTACGATGTAGAACCCGATACGCTTGTTTTTCTCAAGAATCGGCTCAGTAATCATTCCGCCAACTACATATCCCTCTTGTTCCAGTTCTTCAATCAACTTGAGAAGTGTGCTCGTCTTACCAGCGCCCGGGAGACCTGTAATGCCAATCTTCAAGTTTTGCATATTGGTCGAGAGGGGGTATATATTGGAAGCATATTTATTTTACTCTCAAACACGCTGAAATTGTGGAAAAATACCAGGAAACGAGGTATGCTCGGGCAATCACACAACACAAATTGCAGAAAGTGTGCGGAAAGTACAGAGTAATCTTCTTATATTTATGTTCATTATAGGCGGTGAGGTTGAAAGTATGAAGTCATTCATTGAGGAGGCACTTGCAAAGACGGGTGCAAGCACTACGCCAGACCCGAGACAGTTCACAGATGAACTTGTTGATGAAGAATTGCGAGAAATGCTGGAAAAGATGAAAATAAATGTTAAGATTGTGGGCGTTGGTGGTGGAGGTTGCAATACCGTCACAAGGCTTTCTGAGGAAGGAATATACGGTGCAGAATCTGTTGCAATGAACACCGATGCACAGCATCTGCTGATTACCAGAAGTCAGAGAAAAATCTTGCTCGGAAAGAGAATCACAAAAGGCCTTGGTGCTGGTGCACTGCCAGAAATTGGTGAGGAAGCTGCACGGGAAAGTGAGGAAGAACTGAAAAAACTGTTTGACGGCGTGCATCTTGTTTTCATTACCTGCGGACTTGGTGGAGGTACAGGCACAGGTGCAATACCCGTGGTCTCGAAAATCGCAAAGGATTGCGGTGCACTCGTGGTTGCCTTTGTCACACTGCCATTCCATGGAGAAGGAATGTCAAGAATGGAAAATGCGGAGGCAGGACTGGAGCGACTGAAGAAAGCTGCAGATGCAGTTGTGGTTATTCCAAATGACAAGCTTCTGGAGGTCGTCCCGAGATTACCACTTAACACCGCCTTCAAGGTGATTGATGAAATTCTCGCACACGCAATAAAGGGCACTACCGAGATGATTACCAGACCTGGCTTAGTAAATCTTGACTACAACGACTTGAAGACCGTATTGAAGGACTCAGGGCTAGCACTGATGGGTATGGGAGAATCCTCGAATGTAGGCGATGCAAGGGCACTCGAAGCAGTCACAAAGGCACTGAATTCTCCATTCCTGGATGTGGGCATTGAGGGTGCAAAAGGTGCCATGATACATGTTGAAGGTGGAGAGGACATGACGCTGGTAGAAGCAGAAAAGATTGCTGAGGAAGTTCAGGCGCGAGCAAGCCCGACTGCGAGGATAATCTGGGGTGCGCGCGTTAATCCCGAGATGGAACACACGCTCAGAGCCACAATCATTGCAACTGGTGTGGAAGAAAAGAAGTACCATGAGGTTGTCAAGGGCAAGAAGGTTGTGAAAGGTGCACCTGGCGTGGATATGGTGAAGTAAAATCCGCAAGGTAAGACCATACGATGAAAGTATTTATATCCTGATTTTCATACACGGATTGTGCGAGAAATAAACATTACGCAAAGTATTGCGGGACTGTATCTCAAGAACCCATTTATTTTGGCCTCTGGCATCATGGATACCACTGCGGAAACCATGCTGCGATTGGCACCGTATGCCGGTGCAATTATTACAAAATCAATTGGACTGGAAGAGCGAAAGGGTTACGATAACCCCGTGATTTTTGAATTTTCACATGGACTTCTGAATGCAATGGGACTTCCAAATCCAGGTATTGAGAAATTTCGCAGTGAGATGGAAAAACTCCGCAGTGCAGAAACACCAGTCATCGGCAGTATATTTGGAAAGGATGAACATGAGTTTTCAATTCTGGCTCAAAAAATGGAAGCGTATGGTGCTCGTGCAGTGGAGCTGAATCTGAGCTGTCCGCACGCACGGGGTTACGGAATGGAAATCGGGAGAAACCCTGAGAATGTGAGAAAAATTGTACACGCAGTGAAACGCACCGTAGGCATTCCAGTCCTCGCCAAACTCACGCCAAATGTGAGTGATATTGTTGAGATTGGACTGGCTGCAGAGAATGGTGGTGCGGATGCAGTTGTAGCAATCAATACAGTAAGAGCGATGCGCATCGATATCGAGTTTGCAAGAAGTGTGCTCAGTGCTGGCTTCGGCGGGTATAGTGGTCCCGGTATCCTGCCAATCGGAATAAGGTGTGTGTATGAATTAAAACAGCATCTGAATGTGCCAGTTATTGGATGCGGTGGAATTGAGACCTGGCAGGACGCAGTCGAATATTTTCTTGCAGGTGCATGTGCAGTGGAAATCGGGAGTGCACTCCGAAAGGATATAACAATCTTCAAGAAACTGGAAGCTGGGCTCGTGAGGTACATGAAACGAAAGGGATATACAACAATGGATGAGGTGATTGCGCTTGCACACAAGAATCGTTGAGGTTATCGAAGAAAATCCAGATGTGAAAACATTTCGGTTCAGATTCGGGAAGGTTGTGCAGGCAGGGCAGTTCTGTATGGTCTGGGATGGAAATGGTGAGGAAGTGCCCATGAGTTTCTCATATACTGCGGGGCTGAAGGGAATTACAGTCCGCCGTGTTGGTCATACTACTGCGCTGTTGCACAATCTCAAAGAGGGAGCAACGCTTAGATTGCGTGGGCCTCTGGGAAATGGTTATCCTGTGCAATCCATGAAGTATCTAATTGTTGCTGGAGGTACCGGAATTGCCTCGCTTGCACCCGCTGCTGAAGCTATCGCACATGCTGGCGGAGAATTTGTGTTTCTTGCAGGTTTCCGCACCGCTCGAGAGATATTTTTTATCGACCGACTAAAGAAACTGGGCACTGTGCTACTTGCTACCGACGATGGCACAGCGGGTTACCGTGGTGTTGTGACTGGGCTTGTGGAAAAGGTTCTGGCGGAGCAAGAATTTGACGCATGCCTGACATGCGGACCGGAGATAATGATGCAGCGTGTTAGTGCACTTACAGGCGATATTCCCACATACTGCTCCCTCGAGCGTCTCATGAAGTGCGGGATTGGCATCTGTGACGCATGTTCTGTTGGTGGCTTGCAGGTGTGTAAGGACGGCCCGGTTTTTAGAGCGGAAATGCTCAGAAATCTGGGGGTGTGGGCTTGAAGGTTGTCGTATGTATCACTGGGGCATCTGGTGCGATATATGGCGTAAAACTTGTTGAGGCACTGAAGCAGACAGGAAATGAGGTATATCTTGTGGTTTCCGAGCATGCAGAGAGCATAATCGAGTATGAAACTGGCGTGGATATAGACACACTGAGAGCGCATGTGCATGCACATTACTCAAATTCTGATTTGGGTGCAGATATTGCATCTGGTTCTGTAACTTACGAGGCATGTGTAATCGTGCCTTGCAGTATGAACACACTCGCCAAGATTTCCTGTGGAATTGCGGATAATCTTATTACGAGGGTTGCGAGCGTGTGTTTGAAGGAAAAAAGAAAGCTGATTCTCGTACCCAGGGAAACCCCGCTGAGCAAGATACATCTGGAGGCAATGCTCAAGGCGTGTGATGCGGGTGCGATCATTCTGCCCGCAATGCCTGGTTTTTACGGGAAGCCAGAGAGGATTGATGACCTTGTGAATTTCATTGTGGGAAAAGTCATGGACACTCTGGGAATAGAAAATGCGATGTACAGACGATGGAACCCTGCGGTTAAGGTGTGATAAACGATATTGCCCATGGTTGCATGATGAAGCATAAGATTTATATCCAATGGACGCATTCAGGCACACATGAGTAATGGAACAATACAACATGAACTTGAGGCGTACCTGGTGAAGATGTTCGGAACCATGGCAGGTCCAACAATTGAACTGCAGAAAAGGAAGCTTGGAATTACAGTGCCAGCAAACCAGATGAGCATTGAGGATTACAGAAAAATCGCAGATGCAATCAAAGTCCTGTGTAAAAACATGGCGGGCGATTTACTCGCAGAACAGATGTACCGGGGTATGCTTGGAATTATTGAAGCAGGAAAAAGGAGTAAATAAACTGGTGGTAAATATGGACGGCATGGAACGAATAAAAACATATGTCCAGGGGCTTGATGAACGCATAGAAGGTGGCATTCCAAAGGGACATGTGGTCCTGGTGTGTGGTTGTGCAGGGAGTATGAAATCATCATTTGTGTTCAACATCCTGTGGAACATGGCAAAGGAAAATAAGGGCAAGTGTTTATACATCACACTTGAAGAGAAGCGTCCGCTTATCGAGAGAAGAATGCAGAAGATCGGGAGAAACATAAAGGAAGTTGAGGACAACCTCACAATCATTGATCTGGGATATCTCAGAAAGGAGATTGCAGACGCAGGACTTGAGGAAATGGACTGGATGAAATCCATGGAAGCACAGATTAAGAACTTCCATGACCTGATGGGATTCAACATCGTTGCACTTGATTCATTGAATGCCCTGTATGCGATTGCGAATATGAAAAACCCGCGCGATGACCTGTTCCACTTCTTCGAGTTGATGCGAGACCTGGGAATGACTGCATTCCTTATATCTGAGATGGAACCGGAACGAACAAAATTTGGAATTTATGGAATTGAAGATTTTCTTGCAGATGGTATTATCCACCTTGATTTGCGCAGAAGCGATATGAATGTTAATCTGTATGTCAGCGTGATAAAGATGCGTGAGACAAAGCACGAACGCAAGTATTTCCCGCTGATAATTGGCAGAGACAACAAGTTCGAAATTGTGATAAAGTAGTTCAAAACCAGAGCCGAAACATCGACACAGTTGTTCTATGCGCCTTAAATTGAAAAGCCACAGATGCACACATATGGATTATCAACCAGGGTCGTAGACAAATATGACCGAGGAAATCTCCTCATCTGCAAGTGTCTACAAGGTTCCTTGATAATACAGTATTGATATACACATGATAAGCACAGAAACGCAAAAATCAGATAATGAAATTTATATAATCGAATTGTATTATGCGATTTGGGTGATTTTGTGTGGAACAAACAGATAAAAGAGGCAGGGCTTAGAAGGATGCGTGGAAAGACAGGATTAAGGCACGAGGTGGGAGGCAACAGCATAATCTTACTCGCAGTTCTTTCTTTACTCTTCCTCAGCAGTTTTGGAGTGCTCACATACGAGAGCCAGCAGGAGAGTGTGTATGCCATTGCTGGTAATTTTTCTGTCAGGCATGCCGTTGCAACGCAGAGCAGGGGCATCGCACACGGGGTAATCCACATAAACGGAAATGCTGATTTTGCAAATCAGGCACAGCAGGAGGGCTGGCAGGGAAATGGCACGGAGGAGAATCCGTACCTCATCGAGGGTTATGATATAGGTGCGAAATATGGAGCATACTGCATCTGGATTGAGAACACCACCGTGTGGTTTGTGATAAGAAACTGCAGGTTGTGGGGTGCAACAAGCAATGCGTTTGAGCCGTATGGCACTGGCATATTTCTGAAAAATGTGGAAAACGGAACACTGGAGAACAACAACTGCTCCGGCAATTCTTATGCCATTTACCTATCCTTCTCAAACCACACAAGAATTGCTCAAAACAACTGCTCAGGTAGCTTGAAGAGAAGCATCTGGCTGTATTCCTCAAGCAGTAACAACATCACGGGCAACAATTGCTCCGGGGCATCGCTATATGGCATATCAATTGAGTGCACAACCAATAACACGCTCAAAGGCAACATCGTATCCAGCAACGCTGCTGGTGGCATATATGTACAGTTTTCTAACAGTACAGTAATTCTGAGCAACACCTGCTCTGAGAATTCTGGAAGTGACATATCCATCTACTCAGCAAACGACAGTTACATTGAAAACAATACTGGAAGGATTTCTGTTTCCTCCTCAAGCAACAACACCGTTGTGAACAACACAGGAGGTATATCCATCAATTCATCGAGCAACAACACAATCGCAGGGAATACTGGGGGCGTATTTACAACTGCTTCTACAAACAACACCATTGCAAACAACACGGGACCTATCTCCATCATTTCATCAAGCAACAGCATAATCCAGAACAATGTGTGTTCCTGCAACCTGGATGGCATGTCCGTATCCAGTTCAATCAATGTCACAATAATTAACAACAATTGCTCCGGGAATTTTCGTCCAGGAATATCTATCTGGCACTGTTCAAACTGCATCATCTCAAATAACAACTGCTCCGGCGGTGGAACAGGCATTGATATGAATTACTTAACCAATGCCACAATTACAAACAATGTGTGTCTGGATAACTCCCGTTGCGGAATCTCGCTCTCCATGTCAAACAACACTGCAATCATGAACAATACACTGGGAAATGGCGGGCTTGAGATTTACGGGCATTACCTTGAGAACTACAACTCCCATGCGATAGAGAACAACACGGTAAACGGAAAGCCAGTTTATTACTACAAAAACCAGAATGGGGGCACTGTGCCCAGCGATGCAGGGCAGGTGATTCTTGCGAATTGCACAAATATGCGTATCGCTGGCTTTACCTTCACAAACCTCTCCACTGCAATCAATCTCGGTTTCTCTGCCTATAACATAATCATGGATAATCACTGTTATGGCAACAGAATAGGCATCTTGCTGGTCGTTTCAATAAACAACACAATCATGAAAAATAATTGCTCTGGCAACTCAGAAGACGGCATATCTCTTGAAGCATCAAGCAACAACACAATCGCGGACAATAACTGCTCTGGCAATTCAAAGGAAGGTATATCTCTCGAGGCATCAAGCAGCAACATAATCGCAGACAACAACTGTTCTGGCAACTCAGAAGACGGCATATCTCTTGAAGCATCAAGCAATAACACAATCGCAGACAACCACTGCTCTGGTAACCTGGCAGGTATATACATTGAGTTCTCGCACAACACCACCATTGCGAACAACACATGCTCTGGAAACCTGGATTATGCCATATACCTGAGTTACTCACGGAACCAGACAATCACGAACAATACCATATGGAACAGCGGGGTTGTGATGGCAGATGACCAGGCACCTGAGTTCTGGAATACCCATATGATGGCGCAGAACACCGTGAACGGAAAGCCGTTGTATTACTGCAGGAACCAGAATGGGGGCATTGTGCCCAGCGACGCAGGGCAGGTAATCCTTGCGAATTGCACGAACATGGTTATTTCTGGCGTGAGCATCGACAATGCTTCTGCGGGAATTCAACTCGGTTTTTCATCCCGGATCACAATCATGAACACCACATGCTCTGGCAATTCCGATGCAGGCATAAAACTGTTTTTCTCCTGCAACAACACGATTTATAGTAACAACTGCTCTGGAAATCGGGCTGGCATCCATATGCTCTGTTCAGATGACAACACGATAACAGGCAACACATGCTCCAGCAATTCGGATGCTGGTATAACACTGTATGAGGTCTCCAATAATTCCATCACGAACAACAACTGCTCCTACAATTCTCGGTATGGCATAGTCCTGGATTACTCCTCAAGCAACAACATCACGAACAACAACTGCTCCAGCAATTCTCGGTATGGCATAGTCCTGGATTACTCCTCAAGCGACAACATCACAAACAACAACTGCTCCAGCAATTCATGGTATGGCATATACCTGGATTTCTCGGGCAACAACAACATCACCTGCAATAATTTCTACAACAACAAAAGGTATGGGCTGTCCATCGAATATGATTCAACTGAAAACACAATTCACCACAACAACTTCTGGCAGAACAATAATGCGAGCAAGGGTATCAGCGGAAACTGTCAGGCACACGATAATTGTAGCGGAAACTGCTGGTATGACAACACTAAAAAAGAGGGAAACTACTGGAGCAACTGGGATGGGAATGGCTGGGGTACAGCAAGTGCATATCCCATTGCTGGCCTCGCTGGTGCATCGGACTACTATCCACTCTCAAAACCCGTGGGAATCTATACAGTGCCTTCTCCACCACAGAACCTCACTGCGATTGCTGGTAACGGGAATGTCACGCTCAGCTGGGAACCACCGGTAGATAATGGCGGCATGACTGTAACGAATTACACAATCTACTATGGGACATCTTCAGGCAACTACACGACGCACATCACTGTCGGGAATCTCACCACATGGACAATCACCAACTTAACTAACGGACAGCGATACTACTTTACTGTCTCAGCAATGAACGCAGTGGGCGAGAGTCCAGAGAGCAATGAAGTTTCTGCAATGCCATGCACCATGCCTTCTCCACCACAAAACCTCACTGCAATTGCTGGCGAGGGCAATATCACGCTCAGCTGGGAGGTGCCTGAGGACAGCGGAGGTATGCCAATCACAAACTACAAAATCTACTATGGCACAACTCCAGGCAACTACACATGGAGCATCACTGCAGGTAATGTGACCAGTTACACAATTACAAACCTGAGCAATGGCCAGACATACTACTTTGCTGTCTCTGCCATCAACGGAGTGGGTGAGGGAGCAAGAAGCAATGAAGCAAGTGCAGTACCCCAGGGAAAGCAGATCGCTGAGCCCAGAATCGATTTGATTGCAGGCATATGTGTGATCGGTGCACTTGTAGCAATCCTGGCGTTCTGGATAATGAAAAAGAAACAGAAAAAATCACAGAAAAACGCGAAGATGTTTCTTTTGTTCTTACTTTGACCTCTTCTTCTGTTTTTTAATCAATTCCACAACATCAGGGTAATCGATTCCAAGTTCCCTTATTTTCTTAAGTGTTGGCACGCCGTTTTTATCCCAGCCACGCCTTGCATACACCGCATCACAGAGTTTCTCATACTGCTCCATCCTGTGCTTTCTTAGTGCTTTGACCTTCTCCGCAGTGCTCATCTTCTCTATTGCATACCCGAGTTCCTTGAGCTGTGCATCGTATCTTTCCTTTCTGCTTTCATACTCCTCAACGGTAACTGGTCCGACTGAGCGATATGGTGGCATGTCGTGCTCCCGTGTTCCGAATCCCATGCGGAGGTTGAATATGCGCTGGAAGTTGTAAACAACCTCACTCATCTTTATTAGCTCGTCAGCACTCACCTTTCTTCCCGTGACCGCAGAGAAGTACTTCGCATAGCTCTCCACATGCTTCATCACCTTTGCTGGCTCCTTCGTCTGTGCATTGTCCTCAGGCACCACATCGTTCCATGGAAGTTTGCAGAGCCCGTTGAGTGAGAACCATGTACGCCACATCGGGAACCAGTACAGTGCCTCTGCCTTCTGCTCGAATGTGGGCATGAGTTTCTTAACCATATCCAGGAATATGAGCCATGCCTCATCGTGCTGTGGTCCTTTCAGTGCCAGTGCATAGCCGCCCTGCTGTGCCAGACTTTCCTTCGTCACATACTCTGAGTACTCAAGTCCCTTTACCTCCATGCCAATATCGTTCATCAGTGTTCTATCTGCACCATGCCTTGCAAAGTAGTCCTTCATTTTCCTTACACCCATACCCAGAATGATTCCGAAACCCTCTCCCCTTGCCATCTGGTGCAATATTTCGAGCATTGCATCCTTGTTTCCGAATTTGAGTTCAAGGCCCTGCGTGATGTCCTTGTTTATCAGACCACGCTCATAGCATTCCATTGCAAATGCAAGTGAGGTGCCAAACGAAATTGTGTCGATGCCATATGTGTCGCAGTAAAAATTCCCCTCGATTACCGCCTCGATGTCGAACACGCCACAGTTCGAGCCAATGCCAGCAATTGTTTCGTACTCCGGCCCATCGACAAGCACGGGCTTACCTGCATACGGACCTGTCTTCGGTACAAAGTTGTTCACATGGTGCGAGCATGAGAGCGCACATCCAACCCAGCAGGAATCGTTATTTCTGTTCTTTCCAAAGTACTTTCTGAACTCGCTAGCATACAAATTTTTTGCATCTGGGTGGGACCCATACTGGAAGTTATGCACGGGGAGGAGGTCAAAGTCGTTCATGATGCTCACGAGATGTGTGGTGCCCACCTCCCGCATCTGGTTCTGCCTGGGGTCAAGTTCGATGATTTCAGACGAGTGATACTTTGCCGCTTCCTGGAGTGCCTTCATGTCTGCAGGGTTGTTTGATTGCACACTCAATGCACTGTATTTGACCACGAGTGCAAGTACCTTCTTGTTCCTCAGCACGGTGCCAGTACCACCCCTGCCTGCCTGCTTCACACGCACCATGTTGAGCACGGTGTCATACCATGAGAAATTGAGACAGCCAAAGAGAATATGCTCCGCAGCACTTCCGCTGGAAACCACGCTCACGCTCTTCCTGTTATTGCCGCCATACTTCTCGGTGAGCAACTCCGCAAGTAAGTGCGTGTCCTTTGGAAGCCCTTCTGCATCCACAATCTCCACATACCCCTCATCGCCATTTATGAAGACCACGCACTCCTTCTTTGCCTTTCCCTGGAGGCAGAGTGCATCGAAGCCCGCAAATTTGAGGTAGGGTCCAAAATACCCGCCTACATTTGAGTCAATAACAGTATCGGTAAGTGGTGAGATTGTTGTAGCAATTGACTTGCCAGAGCCAGGGTATATTGTGGTTCCCCCGAGAGGTCCTGATGAAATGCAGAGGCAGTTCTCATTATCGTCCCATTTCACCTTCTTCTCCTTCGGCAGTGCATGCCACATTAAATACAGACAGAATCCCCTGCCACCAATAAACTTCTCCTTCATCTCCTGGCTGACTGGTCTTTCCTCAATACGCATTTCGTCCAGATTGATATACAGTGTCCTGTTTGCATAGCCCTTCTCAACTGCCCTCTTTTCATATGTGTATTTTGTCATGTTTACCCCCATGAGCCCGAGATAGGAGAAGATATAAAAGTGTTTGTGTATTCTTTCAAGCATGGAATTAAAGGCAGTTCTGGACAGGTACATGCAGAAAGTAGAAGGTCTTGATGCCTTCTGCGCACGCTGTCTCCGCACGGAGCGCTGGGGCGGTAGTGTTTTGCTCATGCTCGTTGATGCTGCATTTGATTCCATCGGGCTGAATTACTTTACTGCAGTTGTACCAAAGGTTTGGGCATTCAAGCGGGAGTTCGTGGATACTGGCATAATCCCCAACCTGAAAACATTTGCACATGCAAACCCTGAGCAATTCAAACACATCTGGAAGAATGCAAGGTCATGGCGTATGGCAATGGAAGTTGCATCCTGCCTTTCCTCGCTCGCCAGCAACGACAGGGAGGCGATGCGGACCTGGGCACGGGCATCTGGACTTGAGAACTGGAAAAATGACCCTGTGGGGCGTGTGCACGGTGTGGGGCTTGTGACATACCAGTATCTGCGTATGATGGGTGGTATTGACACGGTTATGCCTGACAAGATTGTGAAGCGTGTGATAAACCAGATTCTGGTTGAGGCGGGCGAGAAGCCAGTGGAGGATAATCTTGAATTTATAAGGAAGTGCGAGGACATTGCACATGCCTGCGGTTATCGGCCGATTGAGGTCTGCTGGATGACATGGCTCGTGCAGGAAGAGGGGAGGCGGATGCGCATGGAAAAATACAGGGACATTCTCCCGCTGATATAGGGAAGCGGTTGCTACACTCGGTGCTTTGTTGTGCGGGTTTCTTCTGGCTATGAACAGTCATGCAGCCCAGCACTTCATTTTTTCTCCTCCCACTTTTGCTTTAACTCCTCGTACGCTCGTTTGCGGTCTTTCTCCTCAATCCGCATCTTGACCTTCCATACAACAACCGCAATAAGAATTATCACACCAATTATTTCTGGTAGAAAACAGCACCACACGAAGATGGGATTATCAAAAGGACACAGTTTCGGTGGTGGACTTTCTAAATAAAGTGTAGCATATATTACCATGCCACTGGTGGCATTTATGCCTATATATGCTATGTTACGTACATCAAACCCCGGATCAGTTGACCATTGGATACTCCAAACAGATGTGTTTCCATCACATGATAATGTAAAAAAATATATTTTTGGATTGGAAAGACTGTAGTTTTCTATATACTCTCTTATAGTGTCATTTGCCAGAGCAATTCTATATGCAGTATCGCTGTCTATTACCCAGTCATGAACTGGCTTAAAATCGTGGATAAATACATCATCTACTGATTCCTCATATTTTTCACACTTGCCATTGTCATAGACCTTAATCCACATCACAGGCATCGGTGCAACAATCTCAGGGCACTTATAATACCCGCACCTCCAGACAGTGCATTTTCCTTCAGCCACATATTCACCAATTCCATCTACCCGAAAAAGTGTAGCGTTTTTGCTCCATTCGAGTGCCTCATTTTTGGCAATTGCTTCACCTTCCTTGGCAGTGATTCCTCCTCTTTTGTTATACAAAACAAACAATGAGAATATTGTAACAATGATTATGACTGTTACTATGAGAACTATTCCTTTCTTATGTTTTAATTTCATATGCCTCACCCGTTTAGGATGCTTATGTCGATGCTTTTGTTATGATATAACAGGTTGGGGTGCTATTATAGAGAACACAAAAGTTGTCGGGAAAAGCTATCCAATGAGATGGGGTGTTGATATCATCTACCGAGACATTATATGTTATGGTGCTCCCATGTGTACGTCCCGCAAACACAGCCTCAACATAATTTGGGTGTTCGCTAAGATACTTCACAAATAATGGATACAGATGTTGTATTAAAAAGTAATGCATGTAATGCTTTGTTGCACGGGTTTCTTCTGGCTCAGTAACATCATTTTCTGTGCAATATATCTTCTGGCTATGAATAGCCCTGCAGCAGAGCAAGTCAATCAATCGCACACCAGCACCCTCCGCTTTATTCGTTCGTACATTGCGCTCATCTCAAGGTATTCTCTCAGCACATTGCGCTTTATCTCAAAGAATTCCTCTTCATTCCTGCAGAAAATCACATTGCCGTTTTTCAACACCTCGTATTGAATATGTAAAGGCAGGCGGTGGAAAAGCACAACATCAAATTTTGGGGAGTACATGCTTCCAATATCCGCCTCAATGTACTTATCTGCGTTCTGGACAATCACGGCAATATCTATATCAGACATTTCCTTCACTTTTCCCTCTGCATATGAGCCAAACACAACAATCGCAACTACCTCTTTAATTGACTTGATTTTTTCAATAATTTGATTCAGTGTGGCACTATCCTCAGTTCCTGTTCTTTCATTCTCCGTCATAAATACACCTGGTGACAAATAGCGGTTTGAGCGTTGACACTGCAGAGAAGCGTTCGGAGAATATAAACCCTCCGAAAAACAATTAAATAACCCCGGAGGTTTTGAGCTGTGATGAAGTATTTCGGGAGCTCAGGGATTCGGGGAATTGCTGGCAGGGAATTAACCACAGAACTTGCAATGCTTGCTGGCAGGTCCGCGGGCACGCTCTACAGCAGAATTCTCATTGCCAGGGATACAAGGGTAACAGGAGATATGATTGCAAAGGCGTTTGTTGCAGGTGCCATGGCGAGCGGTGCCACTGTGTATGACATGGGCATTGCCCCGACACCTGTTGCTGGCTATCTCGCAAGGCATTTTGAGTGCAGTGCGGTGATAACTGCATCACACAATCCGCCAGAGTATAATGGAATAAAAATGATAAATCCAGACGGCTCTGGTTTTTCCATAAAGCAGATGGAGGAGATTGAGGAGTATATTGAGGCAAAAAATTTCCGCAATCCGGGCTATGCATTTGTTGGGAATCTCGTGGATGCGGAGCATCTGGGCGAGGAGTATGTGCATGCCATCCTTTCCAGATTTGGAAAAATAAAGGCGAGGGTTGCGGTGGACACGGGCAACGGTGCTGCTGGCAATTTCACACCGAAAATTCTTCGCATGCTCGGATGCAAGGTGCTTGCAATCAATGCACAGCATGATGGAACATTTCCCTGGCGTCCCAGCGAGCCAGATGAATCAGCCCTGGTAACACTCGCAGCAAATGTGGTTGCAGAACATTGCACTGCAGGCATTGCCCACGATGGTGATGCTGACCGTCTATCAGTGATTGCGGAAAATGGTGCGTTTGTGGAGAGCGACAGATTACTTGCGTTGTTTGCAGGGAGCGCTGGTGCTGGAAAAATTGTTGTGAGCATTGATGCGAGCAGTGTGGTAGAAAAAATTGCTGGCAGGGAGCGGGTGGAGCGGACAAAAACAGGTGATGTATTCGTGAGTGCAAGGTTGAAGGAGGTGCAGGGGGTGTTTGGTGGAGAACCCTCAGGCACCTATATATTTCCTGAGTTCTCATACTGTCCAGATGGCATTTACGCCGGCATAAAATTGCTCGCAATGCTTGAAGGCAATAAAATCTCGGATTTGATTGAGCAAATCCCGAAGACATGCGTGAGAAAGGGAAGTATTACATACCAGAAGGAGAGAAAGAGCGAGATTGAGCGCAGATTGTTTCCCGCACTGAAGGAAATCGCAACCGATTTCATTGAAATTGATGGAATAAAGATGTTCCTTGCAGATGGAAGTGCGCTCGTGCGGTTCTCTGGCACAGAGCCAAAGATACGGATTTCCGCTGAAAGTGATAACAGCGAGCGTTGTGAAAAGATTTATAGATGCATCGTTGATGTGGTGCAGAGGTGCATAAATTGAAGGCAGTATTGCTTGCAGCAGGTGAAGGAAAGCGGTTGCGTCCTGTGACTGCCAGAGTTCCGAAACCACTCTTACCAGCGGGAGATAAAGCAATTATCGGGCACATCTGCGATTATTTGCGACGCAATGGCGTGGATGAGATTGGAATTGTTGTGCACTACCATGAAAACAAATTCAGGGAAATGTTCGCAAAGGATGCGGATGTAAAGCTGATTCATCAGGATACGCCGAGAGGCACTGGCGATGCGCTGCGCTGTGCAAGAAATTTTTGCAATGAGGAATTTCTGTGCCTCAATGGAGACATTGTGTTTGATGAGGGGTTCCTCAAAGAGGTGCTGGAAGAGGGAAAGAAAAATGGGAATGCAGTTATGGGCTGTGTCCAGGTTGAGAACCCACAGGAGTATGGGGTTGTGGAGCAAGCGCATGGAAAACTCATTAAAATCCATGAGAAGGCAAAGGGTGCTGGTAACTGGATAAATGCAGGCATATACTACTTCACACCCGCAATCTTCGATGCACTTGAGAAAATTCATATCTCGCCCAGAGGCGAGTACGAACTCACAGAGGCAATAAACATGCTTGGAGAAAACCGTGGTGTGCTCTGCAGGAATTTCTCCGGGTTCTGGCTTGATGTAGGAAGACCATGGGATTTACTGAAGGCAAATGCATTCATGCTCTCAAAAATCCAGCGGAGGATTGAGGGTGAAGTTGAGGAGTATGCAGTGGTGAAGGGAAATGTGGTGATTGAGCCAGGCACGGTCGTGCGTTCCGGCACATACATTATCGGGCCAGCGTATATAGGGAGCGCATGTGAGATCGGCCCAAATTCGTTTATCAGGCCTTCAACCTGCATCGGGAATAAATGCCATGTAGGAAATGCCTCTGAAATAAAGAACTCAATTCTCATGGAAGATGCACGAGCACCGCACTTCAACTATGTGGGCGACAGCATAATATGTTCTGGTGTAAATTTAGGCGCAGGCACGAAGATTGCGAATCTCCGCATTGACGGAAAGGATGTGAAGTCCTTTGTGCAGGGAGAGCGTGTGAACACGCAACTGCGCAAATTCGGTGCAATTATTGGTGAAAATACGAAGATTGGAATAAACTGCTCGATAAATCCAGGCACAGTTATTTCAGAGGACTGCATGATTGGTGCAGGTAAGGTGCTTGAGGCGCAGTACTATGCACCTGGCACAATAATTATGTAGTGGGGACTATGGAAGAAACGCAGATGGTGATTGCCAGAGGGGCTGAATCCATCATATATCGCACAACATTTTATGGAATGGATGCGGTTGTGAAGGAGCGTATACCAAAGAACTACAGGCATCCTTCAATCGACCTTGCACTGCGCACCGCAAGGACGAGGAACGAGGCAAGATTGATGCACGCTGCCAGATGTGCTGGCGTTTCCACACCCATCATCTTTGACATCGATGAGTGCCGCATCGTGATGCAGTATCTGAATGCGAAGAATTTGAAGGCATGCATAAAGGAGATGCGGGAGCATGAGATTGAAGGCATCCTGAGGAAAATCGGTGAGGTGGTTGCACGACTGCACAGAAATAACATTGTCCACGGTGACCTCACAACTTCCAACATGATACTTTATGATGGCTACCTCTACCTCATTGACTTCAGCCTTGGAGAGAAGACGCAGAGCATTGAGAGCAAGGGCGTCGACCTGCATCTATTGCGGGAGGCATTCCTCAGTGCACATGCGGAAATCTTTCACATGTTCGACATTATACTGGAGAGTTATACAGAGCACTATGCAAAGGCACAGGATGTGCTTGCGAGGTTGAAGGAGATTGAACTCCGTGGGAGAGGGCATGAGAGGGAAAAGCGGACAGGAATAAGGACACAGCAATGAGTGGAGATTTTTAATATAAAATTCTGGACGGGTAAAGATTATTTATATTTGTTATTTCATATATGAAACAAATTTTGAACAACCCTTATATTTGTGCAGTCCCAAATAGTAATCATGAATCCGGAGGTGGTAACATAACCAGTAATGAAAATGGAATGCATGCGGAAGAAAAGCTGAAACGGATAAGGGAATGGCTATCGGCAATGTTTGTGGAACGCAGGGAGGTTATAGACGGGATGCTCACCGCCCTGTTAAGCAGGCAGCATGTGCTTCTCATTGGTATGCCTGGCACTGCCAAGAGTTTGATGGCACGGGCTGTGTGTGCATGCATCAGCAATGCAGCATATTTTGAACGATTGCTGACAAAGTTCAGCATACCTGAGGAGATATTTGGTGCAGTCAAAATTTCTGCACTCAAGGAGGACAGATTTGAGCGAGAGATTGCTGGGCATCTACCGACTGCACATATTGCGTTCATTGATGAAATATTCAATGCAAATTCGAGCATACTGAACTCCTTGCTCTCGCTCATCAACGAACGGATTTTTTACAACAATGGCTCCGCAATCCAGTGTCCGCTCATCACACTTATAGGTGCGAGCAACAATGTGGTCGATGATGAGGGCCTCGCCGCTCTGTTCGACAGATTCATCCTGCGGTATGTGGTGAACTATATCCAGGAGGATAGCAATTTTGTGCAGATGCTCACCCGCCAGGACATTATCGAGCATGCTCGAAATCCACCAGTACAACTCACATTTGAAGAACTTATCTATCTTCAGGCGGAGGCAGCAAAGGTAACGATTGAGGAACACAATCTCGAGATGCTGGTGAGAATCCGCAACCGACTGAGGGATGCGGGAATTGTGGTGAGTGACAGGCGGTACTTTCAATCCCTCAGTGTGTTGAAGGCATATGCCTATCTCAACGGACATTCAGCACTGGGAGATGAGGACTATCTGATGCTGCAATATGTGCTGTGGACAGAACCAACGCAGATAAACAAGGTGAGAAATCTCATTATCGGGCTTACAAATCCTTACATGCAGGAGGCAGAGGAAATATACGAGGCGATGTTGAGTGCATGCAGAGAACTGGAGCATGGCGAGGAGGTACACAAGGCACCACTTGCAGCCGAAACGGTAACGAAGTTGAACCAGGGCATGAAAAAGTTGAGTGTCATCGAGGAAAAACTCAGGGCGGAACGGAGAGATACAACGCGTGTCCAGGGCTACATTGCGGATACCCAGAAAAAGCTCAAAGAAATACTGAGCTTGTATCTCGGGATTACGGCGTAGGAGGCGTTGCCATGGTTTGTGTCGCATGCCACGATAAAACAAAGAACATTGTTATGGCAGATAAATTCGATGCACTCTCATTTGAGGAGATATGCAGGAAGGCAGAGAAACTCCAGAAGTCAATCAGGGAGTATGCATCCAGAATGCCCACTGTGGATGGACTGGCTGGTGACATTTTCTATGCAATGTTCAAGTATGTGGTGCGTGAGAACCCGGATGAGATTGTGTTACCCGAGTACAGAATTAATCGCGTGTTTGTGAAAAAACTGCAGGAGATAGAAGAATATCGCGTGCTGAGAGCATTTACCAGGTTGCAGGCAGTGGAGAGTGCCATTGCCACATGTGAAATTCTCAGGGTTTTAATTGATGAAATCCTGCCGTGTGATGGTGTTGAGGAAGTATCATTGTTGTTCAATAGATATGGAATGCGAAAGTTGAGAGAGATATGTAGAGAAGTTATCTCAAACCTCCAGGCAATGCATGAACTGCTTAACGGCTGGGGAACTGGCACAGGCGTCATGCAGCAGTTGCCCTGCGAGGAAAAATTTGAGATTGCGGAGGAGTTGAAGTACAACAGGAAGATTGTGGAGATTGCCCGGCTTGCTGGAAGATTCAGAGACCTGGCTATTGGTAGAAAACAAAGAAAAGTGCAGGGCGTGCCACATGAGATGTATGCAGTGTCTCAGGGTGACGATTTATCATTGATGCTCCCAATAGAATCAGTATATCTGGCAATGTCTGATGCTCAGATGGTCTTTGCAAAGAAATTCGCTGAAAAACAACTGCTAGAGTATGCGCTGAAAACCGGAGAACTTCAGGCAGGGCCCCTCATCGTGTGCGTGGACAACAGTGGTTCAATGGAGGGAGAGCGTGAGATCTGGAGCAAGGCAATTGCGCTTGCACTGCTTGAGATTGCAAGGAGAGAAAAGAGAGCGTTTGTATGCATTCACTTTGGTGACAGGGATGACCCGCTGAATGTGATTGAAATCAAGAAAACGGATAAACCCGATGTGCTCGCCAGCAAAATAATCGAACTCGCAGGTTACTTCCTTAACGGTGGAACTAATTTTGAGAAACCGCTTGAGGAAGCACTCAGGTACATTGAGAGCGTGGAATACAGGCGAGCGGATATTGTGTTCATCACCGATGGAGAGTGCGTGATATCGCAGAGATTTATATCCAGATTTCTAGAAGCGAAGAAAAGCACGGGATTCAGAATGGTGAGTGTGGTGATTGCTGGGAGTACAAATGCACTCCTCCAGATCAGCGATATGGTAATTCAGGACGCAGACATTCGTGCAACCCCGCATAATCCCGCTGAGGATGTCTTCGCGTTCTTGGATGTCTGAGCGGTGAGAAGCATGTTGTGGATGTGCTATATCTCCTGGATTGTGCTGATACTTCAGTTCAGTCCAGCACAGTAGGGATTGTAATGCGTCTGGGCAGGGAAGAGAAATTCAGGAAAACGGATGAAGTACGGGCTGAAGAGTTCATGACCCGTGTGTTCTCAAAGTTAAAGCGAGGTGTGAGGTTGAGCAGGGCTGAGGAATTGATCTTTAACAATTCTGTGTATGTGAGAGAAGCACTGGCAAAGCAGTCGCAATTTCTTGAGGAACTCGCAGAGGACTGGTGTGCACGGGTGAGGGGGGCAGTTGCAAAGAATCCAGATACACCGCCAGAGATATTGTACAAACTTGCCAGTGATGAGGATGAGGGAGTGAGGGCGTGCATTTGCACTAATCCGAATGCGCCTGTGGAGTTGCTGGTGAAGCTTGCTGAGGACAGTGTATGGGTGGTGAGAATGTATGTGGCTCAGCATCCGACGACGCCAGTTAAGATACTGAAAAAACTGGCACACGACCACGAGTTTGGCGTGAGACACTCTGCAGAGTACCAACTTAATGCCCTGATGCGTTCCGGGCAGCATTCTCGTTAGAAAAATCCAAATATCATTTCTGATTTTGGTTGAGTGGTGTTGATATGGGATACGGACATGGCTACGGAAAGGTGATTATATTCGGTGAGCATTTTGTGGTGCACGGACTGCCATCAATTGTGTGTGCAGTGGGAATGAAAACGACCGCACATGTGAAAGTGCTGAAAAACAAAGATTTTACTGGCTTTGAAGTCGAGGATAACAGACCTGAAACACCGGGGTACAAGAAGGAAAAGGAAGCACAGATGTACAAATCGATTGCAAATATGACCAATTATTGCGGAATTGACCTCAAAAAAACACCGCTGAAAATCACATTTGCTGGCGACCTCATTGCAGCATCTGGTATCGGTGCAAGTGCTGCTGCATGCACTGCATTTGCCAGGGCTGTGAATGACGAATTCAAGTTCGGGTTTGATGACCACAAAATCAATGAAATTGCATATGAGGGTGAGAAGGGATATCATGGCACGCCATCTGGTGTTGACAACACTGCTGCCACATTCGGTGGCTGTCTTGTGTTCACGAAGGGTCCACCTCCGAAGTTTGAGCACATAAAGATGCCATCCCGTGTTGAGATTGTGATGGGAAATACAGGGCTTACAGCTAATACCCAGCGTGTTGTAGATGAGGTAAAGGCAAGAATGAAGGCGGAGCCAGAGAAATTCAAACGGATTTTTGCAGAGGCGGAGGAAATCATAAAACAGGGAAGGATTGCACTGGAAAAGGGGGACTATGCAACTGCAGGAGCACTTATGAACCGCAACCACGAACTTCTAACTGAAATCGGGGTTTCGTGCAGGGAACTTGATACACTTGTTGAGATTGCACGGCAGAATGGGGCGACAGGTGCAAAACTAACTGGTACTGGCAGGGGAGGTTTCATGGTTGCGTTAACGCCAGGGATTGAGTGCCAGAATCGAGTAGCGAGGGCGATTGAGGAGAACGGCTATACCGTGCTGAAGACCACAATCGGAGTGTGAAAGCATGGAATTAAGGGAGTTTATAGAGGAACTGGATATGCGAAAGATGCTACGCCACATAAAGCGGAAGGTGAGCACAAAGTATGAGATGAGCACGCTCATGAAGATGCTGGATGGCGAAACACTGCTGTTTGAAAATGTGGAAAATTACGATATGCCAGTGATAGCAAATGTGTGCCCTACACGAAAGCATGTAGCACTGGGACTGGGCATTGAGGAACATGAGATAATCCCCAGGATGATTCAGGCAATAAATGCACCACAGGAACCTGAAATTGTGCGTATGATGTACAATGAGGTTGAGCTAGATTTAACCAGATTACCCATCCTCACATACTATCCATTTGATGGAGGTCCGTACATTGCATCGGGCATTGTTGTAGCAAACGACCCGGAGTATGGAATAAATGCATCATTCCACCGTGCGATGGTAATCGGGAAAGATAAGGTTGTGCTCCGCATTCTAGAACGGGATTTTGATGCATACATCAAGCGTGGGCTCAAGGAATTTGCGTTCTGCATCGGTAACTCCGTACCCGTGCTTCTTGCCTCAGCAATCTCGGTTCCCATAAATGTCAACGAACTGGCTATTGCGAATGCACTTGCACCAACAAGATGCACAACGATTGCTGGCCACATTGTGCCCTGCTCGGAGATTGTTTTCATCTGCGAACTTACAGGCGAGATGCATGACGAGGGACCTTTCCTTGACCTCACAGAGACCGTGGACATCGTGCGGAAGCAGCGTGTTGCAAGGGTGAAAAAGATATACATGCGGGAGAACCCGATTTACCATGCACTGCTCCCTGGTGGGCTTGAGCACAAGGTACTCATGGGCATGCCCAGAGAACCCACAATTTATATTGAAGTTGGCAAGGTGTGTGAGGTAAAGGATGTTTACATAACGCCAGGTGGCTGTTCATGGCTCCATGCAGTTGTGAGCATAAAAAAGAAGAACCCTGATGATGGAAGAAAGGCGATCGAGGCGGCGTTCAGAGGGCATCACTCTGTTAAGCATGTGTTTGTTGTGGATGATGACATTGATGTGCACAATCCGCATGAGGTGGAGTGGGCAATGGCAACGAGGTTCCAGGGAAAAGAGGACATCATCATGAAGGAGGAAAAGGGTTCTTCGCTAGACCCATCTGCTGACCCGAAAACCAGGATGACAACGAAGGTTGGGTTTGACTGCACAATCCCGTTCGGTCATGAGGGAAAGGGATTCCATAAGCCAGAACTGCCAATGAAGTTGAATATAAAGGACTACATCACAGAATAGTTAGAGAGCGCGCCACAGGTATAGCGTTATGGGTACAGGGTCATTTACATTTGGTACTGTAAGGTAATTGATTGAGGTGGTGCGTTGCTGCGGAATTTTTCCTGGTCCAGCAGCCATATCACCTGCAGTGGCGTCAGGTATTGTATCTGAGATGAAAAACACCCGATTATTTACGCTGGCATATACTGCGTAGTGATACTCTGCCTTTTTCGCAAGTTCAAACTTTGCCTCAATTGATTTTCTCAGGTCAGAGCCAGGCATGTTCTGGGCATTTGCATAGAAACCAAGGTAGTACTCAATCCCCTTCTGCACCGATATGTCATACAGGTAGAGCGTGCTACCTGATGAAGACACATAGCTGGTCTTGTTTATCGTAGCCACAAGTGTGGTTGAGAGCATGTCCGCAGCATACTGTGTTTCATGTGTGAACTGCGTTGCAGGGGGATTTCTTAAATATTTCTCACTGATTACATAAAGTCCAGCTGCCGCAACTGAGAGAATAATAAAGAATAACAAAGTATCGACGAGTGCGGTTTGTGCCTTCTTTTTCATTTCTCTCATATTACCACATCTCCACGGTCAGACGCCCGATATGAAACACATCATGCATTACCTTGATGCACACGGGTGCATTTTCTACAGCAATCACCGCAGGTCTTGGCTCTGGCGTATCATTACCAAAATACCACACATTTGAGGTGTTTTCCAGGTCTTCAATCGTGATTTTGTACTTGTGTGTGGAGTGTAAATCCTTGAGCACGGTGGTGTTGGTAAGGTTATTTATCTTATCTATATCAAAAATACCACTTACAGGATTCATGCTGTATGTTCCGTTGTACATAATTTTCTCGTATGAACGCACAAGTCGGGACAGCTGATAACACTCATCCTGAATTGTTTCTTTCGTTGTGGTTGAAAGGTACAGCGATACCACATGGACCACACTGAGTAAAAACAGGGTTACGCCGAGTATCACGAGTACCATCGCTGGGATTTCTTCGTAGAACCCGGCAACACCCTTTTTTCCTCTCAATCTAAACATTGAAACAAGTAATTACCTACTACCTTTTTAACTTTTCTATTGGATTCTCTAGCATGCCCGCACGGTGCTAACTACTACAGTAGTGTTAGTGTCGCCCCATCTTTTGAATACCGCTGCTCTGGAAGCAGATTCTCATTCTATGCGAATTCTAAGCGGGAGCCGTAATCTGCTAAATATATTCTGGAAAATTGGAAAAAGAAATAATAAAAAAATTAAAAAATCAATGCGTTTTTCTTCTTATCCAGGCAACTGCAATTCCTGCAGGGATGCATGAAACAAGAATTAATCCCGTGCTGGAATTTTCAGGTACTGGTTGTGCAGAGATGTTGAGCACTGCACTCTGATAGACCTCCGCAGTATAGTATGTGTCTAGCCCCTCATGGTATGTTCTGTCGTGGTTCTGCACAAAAACTGCAATCCAGAGTCGGGCTGTGTCCCAGCTTGCATCAATCGTGAAATTCTTTTGCAATGACAGTGTCTGACCCACACCCACATTAAGCAAATCCATACCCAGATTCTTTTCCGCATCAAATCTCAGCCAGTATGTTTTTCCGCCGGATACAACGCTCTTGTTCTTGTCTTCACAGAGCACGAAGTGCACATATGTACCGTTTGTAGACGCATTGAGTGTGTTGAGCACCGTTATCTGGGCATTGATGATGCCATAGGAGCCCGCAAGATAACCGGAGAGCGAGATTGAAATCGGAGATGGCTCTGCCAGTCGGTTGTTAATACTTGTTTTGTAGGCATTATATACTGTAGCGTCGTTGGCATTGGTGGAACCACCGATATATGGATTTAACCCATCAAAGAATGTTGTGGGAAAGCCAGGAACTCCATAGAAATCTTTTCGTTGTGAAGAAGAACCATCTGGAGGTTCATAGGCGTCTCCGTAATGCCATTCAATTATCGCAAGCTGGCTTCTGTTCATCTCATTGGCAAGCCGATTGAGTGCACCCTCAGCAGCTGGACAATACTGGCACCATGTTCCCGTAAAGCACTCAGCAAGCACGGTTCTGCTCGTTGTGCTCTTTGTGCCTGTGTACATTTGCACATCCTGATTTTCGCCCGCACTGTACTGTGCAAACAGAGGAACGCACAGTATTAGCACCAGCACTCCGCATAGCACCTTATTCAAATGCTGCATCTAAATCACCGACTATACCTTAATTCAATCATAGATTTATACCTTAGGATAGACGATATATACATGGATTGGCAGATAAACATCCGCCTCACAGTTACTACCACAAAACACATATAACTCCACCCATTCCTGTTTTTGGTCATTATGTACGAGATACGATTTCATGGCAGAGGTGGACAGGGGGCTGTAATTGCCTCCAACTTACTGGCTGAGGCGTTTTTCATTGAGGGCTACGATGTGCAGGCGTTCCCGTATTTTGGTGTGGAACGCAGAGGAGCACCAGTAACTGCATTCACGAGAGCGGATAAAAAACCCATACGGGTAAAAACCCAGATATATGAGCCGGACTATGTGGTTGTGCTTGACCCCAGTGTGATGGCAAAGTCAGATGTGACTGCAGGGCTCAAACCACACGGTCTTGTGCTCATAAACACACCAAAGAAGCCAGAGGAATTCAAGGATAAGATAAAGGCAAAGGTGTACACGGTGGATGCCTCCGCAATTGCAATGAAGTACAAACTTGGTTCCAGAGCAGCACCGATTGTGAACACTGCAATTCTCGGAGGATTTGCACATGCAGCAAAAATGCCAAAGATTGACTCAATTATTGAAGCCATAAAGAAAGGTGTGCCCACAAAGGTTGAGGAAAATGCAAATGCAGCAAAAGAAGCATACAACGCTACCGCAGGTGATTGAGATGAGTTTTAAAGGTGTAGATGATGTGCCAGTTGGCCCATACTGCGATAAGGAAAGCACGCTCGTGAACAAGACAGGCGAATGGAGAAACATGCGCCCAGTGCTTGACAGGACAAAGTGCATTCGCTGCTACATCTGCTGGAAATTCTGCCCTGATGTGAGCATAAAGATTCTGCCAGACGGGAACATAGAGCACGACTATGAGTTCTGCAAGGGCTGTGGAATCTGCGCAAATGAGTGCCCGAAGAAGGCAATTACAATGGTAAGGGAGGAATGAACATGGTAAAGAAGGTTATTACTGGTAACTCCGCAGCAGCATATGGTGTGAAACTTGCAAGAGTTCAGGTGGTTTCCGCATACCCGATAACACCACAGACAACCGTTGTGGAGAAACTGGCGGATTTTGTTGCAAACGGTGAACTTAATGCAAAATTCGTGAATGTAGAGTCGGAGCACAGTGCACTTGCCGCACTGATTTCTGCATCCCTCGGAGGTGCAAGAACATTTACCGCAACATCATCCCATGGACTTGCCCTCATGCATGAAATGCTGCACTGGGCTGCAGGTGCAAGAACACCCGTGGTGATGGTGAATGTGAACCGTGCCATGGGTCCTCCATGGAATATCTGGGCTGAGATGACTGACAGCATATCCCAGAGGGATACGGGCTGGATACAGTTCTATGGCGAGAGCAACCAGGAAGTACTGGATACCATGATTCAACTCTACAGAATCTGCGAGGACAGGGATGTGATGCTTCCAGGTATGGTGTGTGAGGACGCATTTTATCTCTCGCACACTGTCTTGCCAGTGGATATACCCGAGCAGGAACTTGTGGATAAATTCCTTCCACCATTTCAGCCAGCGTACAAGCTTGATTTCGACCATCCTGTTTCAGTTGGCTCACTCAGCATGCCACACCAGTGGTACATGGAACTGAGGTATAAGATTGCTTCTTCCATGGAGCAGGCAAAACAGAAGATTGTAGAGGTGGACAGAGAGTTCGGAAAGCTATTTGGCAGGAGTTATGGAGGACTGCTTGAGCAGTACCGCGTGGATGATGCAGATGTGATTCTGATATGTGCGGGCACGATGGCATCAACTGCAAAGGATGTTGTTGATGAACTCCGCAATGAGGGAATGCGTGCCGGGCTTATCCGCATCCGCGTGTTCCGACCATTCCCTGGCAGGGAAATTCTCAACCTTGTGCAGAATGCCAGTGTTGTTGGTGTCGCGGACCGCTCAATTTCGTTTGGAAATGAAGGTGCATTCTTCACCGAGGTCAAAGGTGCTCTCTATGGAAAGTGCAATGTGAAGATAAAGAACTACATTGTGGGCATCGGCGGAAGAGATGTAACCACGAAGACAATAAAGAGCATGTTCAAGAACCTTGAATACATCAAAACCCATGGTATTGATGAGGAAGTTACCTGGGTGGAGTTAAAGAGGTGATAAAAATGGCAAAACCAACAATTCCTGAGGAAGAATACATGCTTCCTGGACATATGGCATGCCTTGGCTGTGGTGCACCACTTGCAATGCGGTATATGCTGAAGGCACTTGGAAAGCGGACAATCGTGAGCATCCCTGCCTGTTGCTGGGCAGTCATTCCAGGCGTGTTCCCGTACACAAACCTCAAGGTTCCGCTCATCTATACTGCCTTTGAGGTCACGGGTGCGAGCATCTCAGGGCTGAGGGCTGCAATGGAGGCAAGGGGTATCAAGGATGTGAATATTGTGGGCTTTGCTGGCGATGGTGGTACTGCAGACATTGGCATTCAGTCGCTCTCAGGTGCTGTTGAGCGTGGCGAAAATGTGATTTATATGTGCTATGACAACGAGGCGTACATGAACACGGGCATCCAGCGTTCCTCGCTTACACCGTTTGGTGCCTGGACAACCACGACCCCGGTGGGCAAGACAAAATTCTGGCAGAAAACACAGAAAAAGAACATGGTTGAAATTATGGTGGCACACCGGATTCCCTATGCCGCAACCGTTTCTGTTGCTTATCCAGAGGATTTCATAAACAAGGTGAAAAAGGCAGCACAGATACCAGGACCAAAGTACATTCATGCATACGCACCATGTCCTACTGGCTGGCGATTACCGCCGGATAAAACGATTGAGATTGCGAGACTTGCAGTTGATACCTGCATGTTCCCGCTGTATGAAGTGGAGAACGGGAAATACAGGATTACAAGAAAGGTTGTGAATAAGAAGCCAGTTGTGGAATATCTGAAGATGCAGGGGAGGTTCTCATATCTTGGCGAGGAAGAAATAAAGCAAATCCAGGAGTATGTTGACCGGGAATGGGAAATCCTGTTGAAAAAAGAGGAGTTCACGAAGGACTGGTGAGGTTGATGCTTCTGGCAAACAACAAACGCATGCTTCTGATGGGTAATGAAGCAATTGCCAGAGGGGCATTGGAAGCCGGGCTTGATCTGGCTGCAGCATACCCCGGGACACCTTCGTCCGAAATCGGGCTTGCACTGGCTCGTGTTGCACGGGAGGCAGGGATATACTTCGAGTATTCTGCAAATGAGAAGGTAGCGATGGAGGTTGCACTATCTGCAGCGGTTTCTGGACTGTATTCTATGACCATGATGAAACATGTGGGGCTGAATGTTGGTTCAGATACACTGAACACACTTGCCTATACTGGCATTCGTGGTGCAATGGTTGTGGTTACTGCAGACGACCCATCATGTCATTCAAGCCAGAATGAACAGGATAACAGGTATTATGGATTGCTGAGTTATCTGCCAGTAATTGAGCCAGCAACACCGCAGGAATGTCTGGATTTCACAAAGTATGCATTCTGGCTCTCGCATGAACTTGAACTACCCGTGCTCCTGAGAACAACTACGAGGGTGAACCACACGAGTGCTGATGTGCAGACGGGTGAGTTCTCAAGGAAAGCACATAAGGCGGAATTTGTGAAAGAGCCTGAGAGATTTGTCACGGTGCCCGCAGTGGCAAGGAAGCGCAGAATCTGGTTACTGGAACAGTCAAAGAAGGCAATGGAACTGTGTGAAAGATCCGGGTTAAATGTCACCTGCGGACATGGGAGCACTGGCATAATCACGAGTGGTGTGGCATCCACCTATGTGCAGGAATACCTGATTAAAAACGGAATTGAGGCAGAGGTGCTTAAACTCGGGTTCACAAATCCACTGCCAGAAAATAAGATTCGTGCATTCATTTCAAGCAAGGAACGCATCGTTGTGTGTGAGGAACTCGAGCCAATCCTCGAACTGCGTGTGCGTGCAATTGCCCAGAAGTACGGTTTAACTGCAAAGATGCATGGCAAGATGGACGGAAACTTTCCAGTCGCCTTCGAGTTTAACTATGATGTTGTTGCAGAAGGATTCGGAAAAATTCTTGGCAGGCCGCACACCCGTGAAGGCAAATCGCCAGGGATTGAAGTTCCACAGCGACCACCCGTGCTCTGCCCTGGCTGTCCGCATCGTGCCACATACTATGCAGTGCGTAAGGTGACGAAGGGCAATGCAATATACTCTTCCGACATCGGATGCTACACACTGGGAATTCAGCCGCCGCTGGAGATGGCTGACCTGCTTACATGCATGGGTGCCAGCATCGGGAATGCGAACGGGCTGAGCAGGGTAAACTCCCAGCCAGTTTTTGCGTTTATCGGTGACTCCACATTCTTCCACGCAGGCATACCCGCACTTATAAATGCGGTGCACAACGGGCATTCGTTCATTGTGGTAATTCTGGATAACTCAACAACTGCGATGACAGGACATCAGCCGCACCCGGGGCTCGATGTGGATGCGTATGGAAATCCCGCCAGAGCGGTGAGCATCGAGGAGGTTGTGAAGGGCTGTGGTGTTGAGTATGTCAAGGTGATTGATGCACTGGATATACAGAAGGCGATTGAGGTGTACCGTGAGGCACTGCAGGTGAAGGGCGTGCGTGTGATTGTGTCCCGCTCCCCATGTGCACTCCTGGCTGTGAGTGATAAGCGGAAGAAGGGCGAAAAAATTGCAAAATATGTGGTGAGTGATGCATGCAGGAAGTGCTATGTGTGCATTAACCAGTTCGCATGTCCCGCCTTCTATCTGGATGGTGAAGTGGTGAGGATAGACGATGGCTTGTGCGTGGGTTGCGGTGCCTGTGCTGCAGTATGTCCGTTTGGAGCAATAAAGAAGGGTGATTGAAATGAATATTCTGCTGTGTGGTGTGGGTGGCCAGGGAATAATTCTTGCCTCGCAGGTACTGGGAGAGGCGTGCATACGGGCAGGGAAGCATGTGGTTATCAGCGAGATTCATGGCATGGCCCAGCGTGGCGGAAGCGTCTATACCTTTGTAAGAATTGATGAGGGGGATGCACCCATTCCTCCAGAAGGCAGTGTAGAGGTTGCACTTTCGTTCGAGCGTGTGGAGTTGCTCAGGTATCTGAATTACACCTCACAAAAAACCACCGCAATTGTAAACACTGGAAAGATACCGCCGATTGGTACGACACTGGCAAAAAAAGAATACCCTGATATTGAGCAGGTTATAGGTGCACTGCAAAAATCGGTGGGGCATGTGTTTTATTTTGATGCAGAGCAAATTGCCAGGGAAAGCGGCTCAAAACAAGCACTTAATTCAGTAATGCTGGGTGCGTTTGCGTCTGTTGTGTCGATAATTCCTAAAGACACGCTTCTGGAAGTGTTGATTTCCAAAGTGCCAGAAAAGGCAAGGGAGATTAACAAAAGGGCATTTGAGGGAGGATACAAAATTTGCGCAAGAACGGAAGCATAACTGGTGTAGTCCTTGCGATAACACTCATTCTGATTGCCCCGGAGATAAGTGCATTTTTGCTGTTTGATGACACACCTCCTGGCTTTACTGAGCGGGATTTGCACGCACCAGTATATGCACCATACACCGTACATACTGATGACCCGCCAGTTGTTTCACAGGATATAATGCCCATCATCAACTGCAAACTCCAGCCCATAATCATTGGTGAGATTTATGCAGATTTTGGTGGCACTGCAAGGATTTATCTTATAAACAACAACAGAACTGATTTTCAGAGACCTGGCAGTGATATGTACATCCTCAATATTTCCATACTGTGGCATAACTCGATAAAAACCACACGAGCGGTAAACAGGTATGCAATGGCTGGTGAGAAGGTTGATTTAGGGATATGGAATTTTGAAACCCCGCATGAGCCAGGCAAATACCTTTACAATTTTGAAATTACTGTGTTTGGAAGGGACAGTTCAACAGGGCTCTGGGCAGGTCCGCGAAATGTATCATTCAAAGAAAGTGAGATGGATGTGATACCGCTGGGAAACTTTACCAGGTATTTGATTTTGCATAATGACAGGGAGATATATGGAAGAATAAATGAGCTTGCAAAGCCAACTGAAAAAGTTAATGCAAAAATTACCGCATTAAAAAACAGTACAACAGGCAATTATTCCACCGCTCTGCTGCTTTCAATCTTTGAGTATGTGTGTACGCTGAATTATACGCAGGAACCAGAGGGTGTGGATTACTGGCAGAATCCAGATGAAACGATGGACATGGGTGGTGGCGACTGTGAGGATTTTGCAATTCTGATTGCCTCACTGGTGTGTGCAGCAGGAGGTACCGTGAGGTTCTGCTATACAAATACACATGCGTTTGCGAGTGTTTATGTGTCCAGCGATTTCGAGGTTATCCAGGATGCAGTGGATAGATATTATCGTCATCATATGAATATGGTTTTTTTGAGCGACGAATTCGGATACTGGGTTGTTGCGGACCCTGCGGGTGAACCATACTTAGGGGGCTTGCCAGTTAGTGGTATTCCTGCAAATTTCACAAATTCTACATGGGACTGGTACATCAATTCCACATTCCTCGGAATTATTGACATAACATTGAAGAGTTATATTCCGCTGTCAAGGTATGTGTATCCATTCACGATAACTGCGATTATGCTGGCACTGCTCATTGTGATACTCGTTTTATATGCACGCACGCTGCCAAAATGCACGGTGTGTGGAATCAGAATAAAGAAGCACTACTTGTTCCGATGTCCGGTGTGCAATGCACCGTATCATGTTGAGTGCAAAGATACGCTGAATGCATGCACGCAGTGTAACTTTGTGTTTAAGCCAGAGTCAGATACTTCGAACGCACAATCCATTACTGAGCGGAAACAGATGTTCTAAATAACTACTTTTTGAGTTTCAACCAATAAATTAGTTGAATATCATCCCTCGGCAAGCAAGTATTTATTTATAAACACAATTGCGTTATTTGATTTATTTATTAAATTTTTTCCAGACTTTCCTTTATTTTCAGGAATTCCAGCTGTTTTTCGTGGAGTGCCTTCTCCTTCTCTTTCAGTGCTTCTTCACGCTTTTCTAACGCACTCAACTTCTCAGCCAGTTCATCTTCCTTTGCCTTGAGTTCCTCGAGCATTTCCTTTTCCTTCTCCGCTATCTCATTTTCCCGTTTGTCCAGTGTCTGCTCCCTCTTATTAAGTTCCTTCTCCAGTTCTTCGAGTTCTTCCTGCAGTTTCAGAAGTCCTGCCAGATTCTTCTTAAACTCCTTCTCCTTCTCAGCAAATGCCTGCATCTTTTCCTGAAGGCGTTTTTCCTTCTCGTCCAGTCCTTTCTCCCGCTTTGCCAGTTCCTTTTCTTTTTCCTTTCTCGCATCCTCAGCCGCATGTATAGAATTCTCAAGTGCTTTTTCGCGTTCCTGAATTTCATTCAGTTTGTTCTGAATTTCATTCTCCCGCTCGGCAATCTCCGCACTTCTGGCTTCGTTTGCCTTTTTCTCCTCCTCCAGTTTGGTTTTTGCATCTGCAAGTACTGCAAGTTTATCCTTTATCTGGCCTTCAAGCGTCTCGAGTTCCTTCTCTCTTTCCAGGAGTGCTTTTTCCCGCTCAGAAACCTCCTGTGCCTTTGCCAGAACCTTTTTCTTTTCCCGCTCGATGTCTTCCTTTAATTTAGTTATCTCCTTTTCCATCCTTGCCCTTTCTTCAGCCAGTTTCTCATTTTCCTCTTCCACGCCTGCCCTGCTTTTTTCAATTTCCTTGAGCTTATTCTCGATTTCTTTTTCCCTCTCATTGATGCCATCCTCATAAATCTTCAGTTCTTTTTCCTTCTCAGCCAGAACCTTTTCTTTTGTGATTATTTCGTCGTACATCTCACGGAGTTTCTCGCGCTCTTTTTGCAGTGCTGACTCTCGCTCATGTAAGTCCTTCTCCTGCTCTGCCAGTGCTGCTTCTCTCTTCTCCATTTCTTCCTTTTTCTTCAAATATCTGCTCTCAATCTCCTTCAGATTTTTCTTTTCCTTTGCCAGTGCAGATTCGTATTCTGTGATTTCCTTCTGGCGTTCTTCGACCTGCTTCCGTAACGCTTCAATTTCCTGGCTTTTCCTATCAAGCGCTTCCCGTTCTGCTGTCAGATAATTCCTTTCCTTCTGTATTTCCTCCCGTTCCATTGCAAGTTTTTTCTTCTCTGATTCAATTTTACGCTGGCTTTCCTCCAGTATCTTTTTTTGTTCCTCAACTTCCTGCTCCCTTTTTGCAAGTTCCATGCTGTGCTCCTTCATGTCCTTTTCTTTCTTAGCCAGTTCCGATTCCCGCATGCTTTGCGTTCTGGCAACTTCTTTGAGCCGTTCCTCTTCATTTTTCAATTCACTATATCTGGCTTCAATTTTTCGTTTTTCGTTCACAAGGCGTTCTCCTTCAGCTGCAAGGGCACGTTCTCTCTCCAGCAGTTGTTCCTCCCGTTTTAGCAGGTCATCCAGGCGCTTTTCAATCATGCGTTTATTCTCTGCATTTTTCTCAATCTGGGCTGTAATCTCCACCCATGCCTTTGAAATCTCAGTTCTTTCATTACCCAGTTTTTCAATTTCCCGTTTTAGCTGTTCCTCTTTTGATTTCAGGTTTGCCTCATACACCCTCAGGTTCGTTTCTTTCTCAGTCAGCGTCTTCTCAAGTTCCTCCAGCGCCTTTCGTTTTTTCTCAAGTTCTTCTTCGCCTTTCTGGAGTTTTAACTCAAGAATTTTTTTCTCAGCCAGTGCATCTACATCCGTCTCACTTTTTCCACCTGTGGAAATCTGTCTTAACAGCGTTAAGCTCGTGAGTTTGAGTTTCTCAATTTCCTCTTTCAATCTTTCTGGTTCTTCAATATTTTCCGCAAAGTCAGGTGCTGCATTACTGGTGTCTCCTTTAGGCATTCCAGTCATCGTATCGAGTTCAGAGAGTATGGCAGACCTCTTAGCTGCCTCCTCTGTTCTTGCGGCTTCAAGTGCGTCCTGGAGATACTCTTCGCAGGTTTTTTTAGGTGTGAGCACGACCTCCGGGTATTTTTCCAGAATAAAATCAATATTAATCGTTGATGACCTGTATGCGTATGTGTGCAACTCTATAACGGCATCTGGATTCAGTAAGAAGATGAACACCTTGTTTAATGCCTCCTCGCCAGCCAGCTCAGTTTCTCCGATATAGTATGCACCACAGATGGCTCCGTTTTTATACAGCAAATATCCAGTTGTATTTTTTCCGGATTTTGTCAGGGAAATTCCAATGAAGCCAGATATTTTTTTTTCTTCCGCCTCTTTGAGAACTGCAGACGCAGATTCCATACCGCCTAGAGCGGTATCTATGAGCTTGCCAGAAGGTATGATCAATCTTTCACCAGTTCCATACATTAATTTTTTAATATATAAGTTTTGTTAGAATTTATGCGTGCAGTTGCCTGTGTCCTTGCGATATTAAACGAAATACATTATTTGTAAATATAATTACATAATATATGGTATAAATATTGCATTTATCTAAATACTGCCTTTTTGCTCTATCTCCTTCAGTTTTCCACGCTTTGCAAGGAAGTAGAGAATGATGGTTTCGTCATCGTAGAGGTTACCATACATCTTCTTTTTTGCATTCACCATTTTCACAAACTCATCGTAGTCCATCTCGTCGCTGAAGTACCTGTAGTATTCCCTCAGGATATTCATGCTTGCATGTATGCACTTCACAAATATAACCTTTCTTGCAAGCGGTCGTGCAACCATCCCCTTTAAATCAATTTTACGGGGATTTTTCTGAGGTAAACGAGTAATTACATGGACAAGGGGCTAAAAACCCTTTATTTTTGCTTTTTTTAGTTCCGTATTTACTGGCTTGCAATCATGTCTGCAAACATGCCCATTCTGCACGCAGGTCAAAAACAATCTGGCTAAGCAAAATGAAGTATAACTGTGATTATACTTCGTTTTAAGGTGCGTCATTTTTCGATGCATCTTACAAGTTGCGGATGGTTTCTGTATCCTCTCGTTTTCCCGCAAGCACTTTTTGAGCGAGCAGCGATTCTCGCCACAGTGCAACAAGCCCCATTGGATCGAGGTAACACGGACTGATGCTCCACAGTCGCATCACATCAGGATTTATAACAAAATTAAAAATTTTTTGGCATTTGTAATGCCGCGTGGGATATTGTTTTCATGGTATCGGTTGGCAGGGATATGCAAGATTATTGTGAATGTACTGGCCATGCAATGCAGAGCAATTTCTAACTCATTAATCTTTATAAATTACGCTCATAATGTAATATGCATTATAAATTAACATGTTTGGAAATGAGATACAAACATCACCAAAAAATTAGTAACAACCAAAAGATTATGTGTTGTACAATCGTTGCCTTCTAATTTCTGTCAATACTGATTTTCATTCCATCCTGGGCTGCAATGCATCGCACGCCAGAGTTTTCTTCAACCCATTTTGCCTCTGATTCTGGATTTGCCTCAATCATTTTTAGACCGAAGTGCGTAAGAACACAGAGTTCTGGCTTAACAATCTTCACAAATTCAAGTGCATCGTCAGTTGTGAGATGATAGGGAATCCTTGCATTTCTGGGTCTGGTGGTTGGGAGTATAAGAACTCTTGCACCCTTATGCATCTGCGCGACTTCATTTGAGAATGCGGTATCTGCAACATATGAAATCGCACCTTCCTCAGTCGCAATTTTTAAGCCCACGGTGGTTGGGTCAGAGTGGTGTGATTTTGTTGGCGTAATTCCAACTTCACCGATTTTAACACTTGTATTTTCCAGTATGATACTTTGCTCCACATTTTTCTGGAAGTACTTTGAGATGCATGGACCAATGCCCTCGATGCCTTCCAGCGTGCTCTTACTTCCGAGGAGAAAACCCTTCTTTTTCCTCCCGCCAAAGGTCATTGCTTCCACGAGAATCTCTGCATCCACATAATGGTCTGGATGACAGTGTGTCACAATTATTCCATCCGTTTTTGTCGGGTCAATTCTGTGAATTTTTGCATGCACCAGTGCACCTGGGCCCGGATCTATATGCAACCTGCAGATTCTTTCTTCAGTTTCATGTTCAAAGTATATGCCACCGGTTGCCCGTGTCTGATACACGGTAGCGAATCTTCCACCAGCAGTTCCGAGAAATGTGAGGTATATCATATCGGTAAAGGGAATGCGCTTTTCATAATTAAACCTTTGGAAAAATTTCTATGAGGCATGATTTTGGGATGTAGAAATCCTGAAACATGGTTCAAGCAAAGATTTTTTAACCCATGGTGTATTTCCTGTAATTGAAAAAAATGAGTGAACGCCATGCCTGAGTCGTCCGAAAATGATGCCGAAGCACTCACAATTCGTGATATGTTGTGGCAGGGAAGATATGAAGATGTGGCAAACATTGTAAAAACTCAGGAAGATACATTTCAGGTAATTGAATGTCTGAATGATACAGACCTGATGACACGCAAATCTGCAGCACATGCACTTGTGATTATTGGCATAAAGCACCCAAATTTTGTAATTCCGTATCTAAAACGGCTCTTACAGTATCCAAGCAGGAATGTACTCAGCAATGTAATTTTCATTGTGGGCAAACTTGGTACGCAAATGCCAGAGGAAATTGAACCGATTATACCAGACCTCATCGCACTTATTGATGACAAACACTGGAACATAAAGATGAGTGCAATTGCTGCGCTTGGGGACATTGGAATGGCGGACTCAGAAATTGTGCTCAGTGCGGTGCCAAAGCTAATTGATGCACTTTCTGATTCACATAATCAGGTAGCAGTTGCTGCTGCAAATGCACTCAGTAAGATATGCCCGGTCGGTGTGAACTGGACTAATGAAACAGTGGATGCACTGCATGACCTTCTGCGGGATAATGACCCATGGATAAAATGTGATGCGCTGGATACAATCACAAGAATCGCAGAAGAAAATGTGGAGCCGGTTTTAAAGGAGCTTGACGCAATTGTTGCGATGCTGGCTGATGAAAATTTGAGTGTGCGGGAAAAGGCAATTGATGCGATAGGAATAATTGCCAGGCAGAAACCAGAAACGATTCTCGCAGCAAAGGATGGATTTTTTGACATACTGGTGAATGACACTGCATTTGTCAAAATCAAGTGTATCAACATAATTTCCAGTGTGCTTTCCGTTAATCCGGATGCAATTCGCTCGTTGATTCCACCGGTTATTGCTGCACTTGCAGACCAAAACCAGGAACTTCAAAATAGTGCGAGAACATTTCTCTTTAATGTAGCAAGCACAAAACCTGAATTTCTCAATGAATTTCAAGGAACACTCGCAGCACTTAAGGCAGATGATATACTGGATGCGATGAGGCAGGGAAGATGATCACACTTACATGCATCTCGGAAAATTCTGTAAAGTTTGGTACGCATTGCTGGGGAGAACACGGATTATCTATTTTTATTGAATTGCCAGATTTCAGTTTTTTCATGGACACGGGTGCGAGTGCAGAAGTGCTCAGGCATAATCTCAGTGTGATTAAGCCAGATTTACGAAATACAAAAGCCATCGTGCTCTCGCATGGACACTTTGACCACACAAATGGGCTGGAGGAACTCATAAAGATGCTGCCCGACCTGCAGGTGTATGCACATCCAGACATTTTCTCGGAGCATTATGCGTATTCAGGTGAAAAATATCGTTATATTGGTGTTCAGTTTGAAAGAGCGGATGTGGAGAAACTTTGCAAGCTTAATTTGAGCACGGGAGCAGTTGAAATTGCGCATGGAGTTTACTTTTCTGGCGAGATACCGAGACACACAAAAATTTCATCTAAATTTTATCTAAAGACCGAGCTTGGTTTTGTGGCAGACGGGATTGTTGATGATGCTGCGGTTTATTTAAAGACGGACAGGGGCACAGTAGTAATATTCGGGTGCGGACATGCGGGTGTAATAAATACGCTGAAGCATGCCCGTGCAGTTACCGGGCAGAAAATTAGAGGTGTTGTGGGAGGTACGCATCTGATTACTGCATCACCCCAGGAACTGGATGAGGTTGCAGGTTTCCTGCATGCTGAAGATGTTGAATTTCTCCGTCTTGCGCATTGCACAGGCAAAAAAGCCACATACCGATTTAATGCGGAATTCAGAGAAAAATTTGATGTCATGTCTGCAGGAGATGTGTTTTCGATATAGCATCATTTCTTTGCTTCCCAGACCATGTGCCCTAACTCATTAAGGAGTATCTCAGTAATCGCAAGTTTGACCGCATCTGCACTGCCAGGCAGACAGATAACCACCTTCCCATTCATCACTCCAGCCATGGCTCTTGACATAATTGCAGCACTTCCGATGCGCTGGTATGATAGCATTCTGAAAATCTCTCCAAAGCCATCAAGCTTTTTCTGAAGTTTTGGAGTTAGCGTTTCAATCGTGATATCCTTTCTGCTGATTCCAGTGCCACCAGTAGTGATAATTACATCTACATCCCTGCGTTGCGCAAATTGTTCAATCAGATTTTCAAGGGCATGGCTATCATTCGGAATAAGTTCGTATGCAATCTCACGATGTCCTGCTACAGTAAGGGCTTCTCTGATCACTTTTCCAGAGTAATCATCTTCCTTTGTACGCCTGTCTGAGAGCGTTATAACCACAAAATTCACAGTATGCGGTGCCTGCGCCCTGTGCTCATCACTGCCCATCTTTATCCACCTTCACCTTGGACACCACAACGATATCAGAAATCTTTGTTTCCGGGTAGTTTCCGTGTTCATCTTTTTCAAGAGCCTTTACCATGTCCCACAATGTGAGCAGTGCGTGTGCGACACCGCACAATGCCTCCATCTCAACGCCAGTTTTGTATGTTGCCTCTACACGACATGTGCACTCAATGAAATTCTCATACACCTTAAAATCAAAGTCGATGCCAGTGATTGGAATCTGATGACAGTGTGGGATATGTTCCCATGTTTTTTTTACTGCGATAATCCCAGATATCTCAGCAGTGGCAATCGGGTCCCCTTTCTTTACCTTTTTGCTCTTAATAGCGGTAATCGTGTCACTTCTTAGATAAATTCTCCCCTTTGCCTCAGCTATCCTTAATACTTCCTTTTTACTGGTTACATTTACAATACCTGGCATGCTGGCTCACTGCTCGATCAACGGTCCGAGGACTTTTATACCTCCCTTTCTCACTTCAAGTGCGAATTTTTCCATGCTGTGCTGGCATGCACGCATTTTTTCAACCTGGAGGTACCTTGTTATGCTTCCCTTTGATCGATCCACGCCCAGGGAGATTATGCCATCTACGAGAAAACCCTCGTTGCCCAGAATCTGTGATTCTCCACCCGGGCTTCTTTCCATGACCACGAATGAAATCAGATTGTTGTCCCTGAGCATTTTGAAGAAGTAGAACATCTTATTCCGCATGTTTTTCTGGTCTTCCATCAGGGAGTACAGTGCACCCAGCGAATCGAGGCAGAATACAGTAAATTTGTTGCCGTGCAGTTGCTTGAAGTGTTTTATTATTTTCTCGATAAAGTACATGTAATCTGTCCGCTGGTCCTCTGGCACTACCTGGTCGATTTCACGGAGTTCGGTGAAGTCGGAGATCTGCATTTTTAGTGAGAGGTCAATGCCCAAGCTGTCCATGTTTTTCAGGTGGCTTTCAACCGTTTCTTCAAGTGTGGTGTAAAGCCCGAATTCCTCCCTGTTTTCAAGATACTTTGACATGATTGTGTACACAAAGCTTGTTTTCATACTGCCTGGCGGTCCTGTAACCAGAATTACCTTCGGTGGCTCAATGTCGGTTTTGAATACCTTATCCAGTCCTTCTATTGTATCTCTGAACATACCAGCACCTGCGTGGATAAATGTTTTCTACAATTTAAGGTTTCCTCTCGTGTAATGTCAACCGACATCGGTAACATAGCCCTGTGGGGCAGGAATACCACAGATGCCCATATGAGCAGGTAAGAACTAACTAAGCAAAAAATGTTACCATATCAAGTTGACTTTACATCCCCCAAAGAATTATTAGGAGTGACGCAATACCCTATGTGGGGAGCATGCATCCACCTGTCTCGCATGGAGAACCGCTGAGCAAAGAACTTATTGCAGAAACGCCTGGTGAAGTAGAATT
>Ga0078972_1002607_pt1 | contig 58812 bp, 30 predicted proteins | sample YelNatPaOPGAMG01_FD_67568 | JGI IMG/M metagenome (GOLD analysis project Ga0078972, IMG submission 67568) | Hot spring thermophilic microbial communities from Obsidian Pool, Yellowstone National Park, USA - OP-RAMG-01 (SPADES assembly) (version 2) | ecosystem: Environmental > Aquatic > Thermal...
GTAACATCTCCTCCTATCGCACTCATCATCACCTCAAGCACTGTAAATGGACTTTGCATCGCTATCTTAGGTCCTACTCCTCTCTGCTCTACAAGAAGCGATACACTCCCCACACCAAAAACTACATCGCTTATATCATGCCTACCTTCTGCATCTGTTATTGAAACTAAAAACCTCGCATTCTTTACCTCACCTAAATTCACTTTTGGTATCAGCAATTCTAATTCATTTTCTTTCGCCTCAACTCTTAACGAAGATATCACTTCCCAACTATTCCAGTCAAGTTTGTTATTTTCCTCCGTACCCCTTACCTTATACTCGCTTAAAGTCGAACTCCTTATCTTCCCTTCCCAGCCCTGCACACTCACAAGAATATCGGCGCCTATACCCTTTATCAAATACCCACTATCTCCATTCTTATCAACATCAACGAATATATGTAAGGTTTCTCCACCACTCCCTTCAAAGAAATCCGCATCTTTCTTAGATATATACATCATCATTCCATCTTCAACTTCACATATCTTATATCCTGAAATATCTACTTGTTCTGGTGAATCTCCAAGCCGGTCAGGTATCATTTTATCGCTTACCCAATCTACAAAATTACCGTCTATCTCTTTCTTTTCTTTCCCTTCTTTCAGAAACATATTCAGAACAGGGATAAGTATCACCATTATCAACGCTACTACCACTACCACTGCACCTATCTTGCTCCTTTCTTTCTTCTTTCTCAGAACTCCGTTCCTATACACAAATCCATTTCCATTTGTTAGTCCATTCCCATTCGTAAACCCATTCCCATTTATTAACCCTTTCTTACCTAAAATCGCACTACCATTCACAAAACCCATCTTACTCTGCAATGCCGTACCATTTACCAAGCCTTTACTCTTCTCCTTAATCGTAACTCCTACACTTACTCCTTTCGTTGCCTCAAGTTCTTCTACTTCTTCCTCTTTTTCTTCTTCAACCACTCCCTTTTCTTCCTTTGCTTCAGCACTCCCAATTTCAGCACCTATCTCAATTCCTTCCTCAGTCTCTACCTGCACAACTTCTCCTATTTCTTCCTCTGCCCTAGTCTCCATAGTCCTTTCTGCTAAACCCTCCTTAACTTCTTCCTCTTTCTCTTCTTCAACTTCAAATTCAATTCCACATTTCCTACATCTTGTTACACCTTCTTCCACCGGCGCTCCACAATTCGGACATACACACATCAAACCTTCAAAAATAGCACCACAATACTCGCATTTATCAGCGTCCAGAGAAACAAGTTTACCACATGAAGAACATTGTATCATCTCCATTTCTTCCTCTACTTCTTCTCCTACTTTCTCTTCTTCGACCTCAAATTCAATTCCACATTTCTTGCATCTTGTTGCACCTTCTTCCACCGGCGCTCCACAATTCGGACATACAGACATCAAACCTTCAAAAATAGCACCACAATACTCGCATTTATCAGCATCTGGAGAAACAAGTTTACCGCACGAAGAACATTGTATCATCTCTATCTCTTCTTCTCCTTTTTCATCATCCACTTTTTCCTCTCTTTCCTTCTCTTCCTTTTTCTCCTTAACTTCACTCTTCACTTCTCGTATGTCTTCTGTCTCAACCTCTTTTACCATATGTGTATCCAATACCTCTGCTGTTCGTGGCACCTCTGTAAGCTGCTCTTGCTTAACTTCACTCTCACCAACAGACTCTGCTTCTTCTAATTCCTTAAGCATTTCCTCTACTCTTGTTTCTTCTTCCTCATCCTCACCTGCCAACTTAGACAACAGTTCCTCAGTACTGCCCTCTTCTTCCTTCTTTTCCTCTTTCTCCTCTTCTTTACTATCGCCATCTATCTTCAGTTCGTTCAACATCTCAAGGAGTTTCTCTGCATCTGATGTTTCTTTCTTTTCTTCTTTATCCAAATTCACACTCTCTTCTTTTTTATCAACAATCTTTTCCTCTTTTTCTTCCTTTTTATCTTTCTGGCGCCTGCCTTTCCTCCTGCCTAGAAAAATCATCCCTTCAACTCCTCGATTATATATGACGATTTACTAATACTGTTCTCAAGATAAATACATTTTGGTACGTTCTCAAACTTTGTGCTGTCCTGAAATTAGTTTCTCCCGAAAAATAGAGAACATATTGAAACCACCTCTTTTGCTTCTTTTTTAGAGATAGTAAGAAACCGTGGAGCGTACTTTTCGATGATTTGTATGCGTTGGTTGATAAACTTAGTTTTCTTCGATGGATGCACTTTTCTCATGAAACCTTGGAATAGTGTTTCACAATCTTCGATGTTGAGGCTCCAATAGGAAAATTTGAAATTATAGTAATTAACAGCAAATTAACAGCACCGTTCCAAGCATATGCATCCTTTAGTTGGAATAGAGTACGTCCAAGACGTTCAACTTTGCCGTTAGATTGTGGATGCTTAACACTTGCTTTGATATGCTCAATCTTATATTCCGCCAATGTTTTTTTGAAAATTCTCCATCTCTTTTATAACCCACCTTACTTTCTTCTTGTTTAGTTTCCTCATTGTCTCTGGAGAACTTTTACTTTTCTCCGAGAGGAAGTAATTTCGGGATACTACATGAGAAAGGTAGAGTAAAAAACTATTTATTAGGTAATATCAATTGGGCGGTTGGTGTCTAAATGGAATATGATGTAAAGGATATTAGTCTTGCTAAGAAAGGAAAGTTGAGAATTGAATGGGCAGAAAGGTTGATGCCTGTTTTAGGTTTGATTAGGAAAAGGTTCCAAAAGGAGCAGCCTTTGAAAGGGCTGAATATAGGTGCGTGCCTTCATGTAACTAGCGAGACTGCAAACTTAATGAGGACATTAAAGGAAGGAGGTGCAAATGTATCGCTGTGCGCCTCAAATCCGTTATCGACGCAAGATGATGTTGCAGCTTCGCTTGTAAAAGACTATAAAATCCCAGTATTTGCAATTAAAGGAGAAGATAACGATACCTATTACAAGCATCTAAATGCGGTTCTTGACTCCAAGCCGAATATAACCATGGACGATGGTGGCGATTTGGTGTCAGTGTTGCATTCGAAAAGAACTGAGTTGATAAAGAATGTAATAGCAGGGACTGAGGAGACAACTACTGGCGTGATTAGATTTAAGAGCATGGAGCGTGAAAGGGTTTTGAGGTATCCAATAATTGCGGTTAACGATGCGAATACAAAACATATGTTCGATAACAGATATGGAACTGGTCAGAGTTCAATAGATGGTATTTTGCGAGCGACAAATATTCTTCTTGCAGGAAAGAATTTTGTAGTTGCTGGATACGGCTGGTGCGGAAAAGGAGTGGCAATGAGAGCAAAAGGGATGGGTGCAAATGTCATAATAACCGAGATAGACCCATTGAAGGCATTGGAAGCAGTAATGGATGGATACAGAGTAATGAGCATGGACGAAGCTGCGAAGATTGGAGATATATTTATAACAGCGACTGGAGACGTAGATGTTATAGTGGATAGGCATATGAGAGCAATGAAAGATGGCGCGATTTTGTGTAATACCGGGCATTTCAATGTAGAGATTAACATACCACATCTTGAGAAGATGGCGAAGAAGCGAACTATTCGTGATTTTGTTGATGAATATACATTCAAAGATGGAAAGAGGCTCTATTTGTTGGGTGAAGGGAGGTTAATAAACTTAGCGGCAGCAGAAGGGCATCCTGCAAGCGTGATGGACATGAGTTTCGCAAACCAATCGCTTTGTGTGGAATATATTAAGAAGGAAGGAAAGAAATTAGACAACCGTGTCTATTCGGTGCCCAAGCATATAGATGAGGAAGTTGCAAGCCTCAAACTAAAATCTATGGGTATAAAGATAGATGTTTTAACGAGTAAGCAAAAGAAATATTTGGAAAGTTGGACAGAAGGAACTTAGTTTTGTTTTACTTAGTTTTTTCTAAAATTTCTTTCAATTTCTTTCGTTCACTTTTTATTGAAATCTCTTCCCAAAGTTCTGATGAGTTTGTGTGGGTTGTTGTGTAGGCTGTTTGAGTTTGTATTTTAAAAAGAATATGATAATTATTGCCAATATGAGAAACGCCACGATAAGCCCAATAACAAATATTGGAGTATTATCTTGCATTTTTTCTTTTGTTCCCGAAACAACGATGCATATTTTCAGGATTTGAGATTTTTCAGAATCGTGCTCTGAAGTTATGTTTATGGTGCCATTTCTAATCTCATCGTAGGTCAATTTTGGAATCTTTATTGTAACAACTAAAGTTCCTACTTCGCCTACTTTTACATTTTTGGCAGGCACGCTATTTCCAAGCCATTCTTTTTTTCCTGGCTCGAGTTGAACTTGAGCAGTAAAATTATCTATAGCATTTCCATCATTTCTTATAGATATGGAATAAGTGCATTCGGAAGGTGTGGAAAGGTATCTTGTTTTTGCATGGGATTCTGCGTTTAGCACTTGGAAATTGACTATTTGTTTCCAGGAAAGAGTATAATTGAATGAAAATTCTTCGATTAGTCCTTTGAAATCGATTGCTCGTAGAGTGGCAAGGTATTTTCCATTATCGGTTGCATCAAAAGTTACAGAATAAGCGAATGAGCCGTCATTTGCAATATTGATATTCTGCCAACTTCCGCTACCAATCTTTATAGAAAGTTGAAGGTTTGTTCCACCATCAGAATCAGATGCATATCCTCGGATAACAAGAGGGCTTGCAGTTACCGTTGTTGTTTGTGTTCGCGAAGGGTATTGCAGAATAACTTTTGGTTTTGCAACTGAGATAGGTAACTCTTTTGTTTGTATGAAACCTGTGGAGTTTGAGGCAGTTACAGTAATACGAGAAGTTGATTGAGTAATGTTAATCCAAGCCGAAAATGGTGCAGCGCCTGCGAAGCCTAAGGTTGCAGTTATCTCAACTTTTTTTTCGAGATTACCGTCGGGATAAACAATAAGATTAGCGCCGGATTCTACAATTCCGGTAACGTTGAGTGAGAGCGAGTTTACGACAGAACCTACATTGGGATATGTTATTTCGAGGAAAGGTAGGAGAGTGAAGTTGAAATCCTTAGGATAAGGTCCAAGGCCGGAATGTGTTTGAGTAATCATCCCTTCAGCAGAAACTACGATTGTGTAATTATTACCGAATAAATTTGTGAATATATAAACGCCTATTTGGTTAGTTGTAGTTTCTAAGGATCCGCTTTCATTATAGAGCGTGAGTTTTGCATCTGCTATAGGTGCACCAGTCTTGTTTAGCACGTATCCGTGCAAGGAGTCGTAAACCTGCTTGCTATTTACATAGACATTTTTGTATTCGTTCGATTTTTCGATATAATTGTCTGAAATTGTATTACATGTAAAACTATATCTATAATTATATGTAAAATATCCACATATTAGAATAGAGAATACGAGGATAAAAGCGGTTATCAACTTGGTATTTTGGAACATGAACGCCACAATTCTAAATAAGGATATTGAATAATAAATCTTTTCAAGTTTAGAAGATATCGATTTCTTTTGGAAGGAGTTTGCGTTTAGAAAGATGAGTGGCTTGGGTCTTTGTGTATCTCCATACAACGTCGCATTTATCGTTTTGGAACTCCCAGGGTTTTACAATAACTAAGTCTCCTTCTCTTATCCACATTCTTTTTTTCAGTTTGCCTGGAATTCTTCCTATTCGAGACTTTCCATCGCCGCACATAACTTTTATTCTCGAGGCTCCGAGCAGTTGGTCTGCAATTCCGAACATCTCGCCTATTTTTTTATTCGGAAGTTGTACTCGAGTAATCTCTTCTGCTGCTTGCTCTTCAGGTATCTCTTCTTCTAAATTCTCTTCGTCTTCACGCAGTTTATCCCCTCTTGGCTTATCAGTTATGCATTACCATTATTTTATTATTTTCGTATTCCATGTGCAATTATTCAAATACTTCTCTTGCGAACATGAGCCCTTCTTTTTCAGGATAGATAACGAACTTGTCTCTCGAATGTTTTACCCCTCTCATTTTCATTACCTGCATGCAAAGTTTTGTGGTGTTTTTAAGTTCGAGAAAACTCATTTCTATGATTCCATCAGCGAGAAATGCTTCGTTGCCTACCCCTTGAGCAACCTGCCCATATCTTGGAAGTTCCATTATTATGAAACTTGTGATTCCGTTATTCTGAAGCATCTTGAAGAAATGGAATATTTTAATTCTCAAATCTGGCATATTCTTTGATAGGGTGTAAAGCGCATTTAGTGAATCGAGACCTAAGCAATCAAACGATTTTCCAAGCCGTTCTTTGTTTATCTGCACAATCTGCTCAATCATGCTGATAAAATCTATGTTCTTTGCAGTATCTGAGAGGACTTCTCTAGTGCTTCCATAATCGTAAGTGTATAAGTTTTCGGGCACCCTAATACCTAATCCTTTCATGTGATTAAGAAGAGAATCTTTGCTTTGTTCGAGAGTCATGTAAATTCCGTAGTTACCTGTATTTTCGAGATAACTTGAAAGTACAGAATATATGAATGTTGATTTCATACTTCCTGGAGGACCTGCAACGAGGATTACCGCACCTGGCATTACATCGGTTTCAAATACATCTCTTAGACTTTTAATCGAATTACGAAACATATCGAACCACCATTTGTGGGGTTATTTGTAAGGTTATAGCAGGGTATTCATATTATTTCAACCTTCCTTTCTTTCCACATTTGGGGCATTGAACAACCAAAGGTCGTTCGGTTGTATATATGAATATAGGTTCTGAACATGCTGAGCATCTTACCTTACCTACCGGCTTGGGCTGGTCTATGTTGCTTGAGGTATCAGCAAGTTCTGCAGAGGCTTCTTTCTGTTGAAGTTTAGATGTGATTTGAGAAATATTTTCTTTATTTTCGGGTGAGGAAGTTTTAGATTTTAGTAATCCTTCTTTTCCGCAATTGCTACATTTTATTTTAAGAGGTCTTTCTTTACTTGTAACTTCGATTACATTTCCGCATTTGCACCTTACCTTTTGGCTAATTTCTTTTGTTTCTTGAATCTTTGTTTCGGGTAAAGATGGGGATGCAAGTTCGCTTGATATGCTTTTTTCTGATAGTTCCTTATTCTGAGTTTCGGGTTGTGGTTTTGCCTTTAGCATACCTTCTTTTCCACAATTGCTACATTTAATTCTAAGAGGTCTTTCTTTACTCGTAACTTCGATTACATTTCCGCATTTACATTTTACCTTTGCAGATGATGTAACAGATTGGCTTGGCAACGCATCGCTTGGCAATGCGGTTGTCTCGCTAGTTATTAGGCTTTCTACTTTGGTTTGCCTGGTTGGTAAGAGAGGTTCTGGGGCAGGCTGTGATTTTGCGGTTGTTTGTTGTTCTGTTTTTGCTTGAGCCTCTGTTTGGGTAGCAGGCATAGATACCGAGGTGATGGTTGGTTTTTCTTCTGTTTGCTTTGGCGATTGAGTGGGTTCTTTTCCAACTTCTTTTTTATCTTCGGTTTCTGGCTGTTTAATATCCTCGTCTTTTAATTCTGGGCTGTCAGTTTTTATTTCGATGAAACCTCTTTTGCTTGCTTTTCTTCTTAGAATTATGAAAATAAGGACGATTGCGATTATTGCAATGAGTATAAGTAGAGCGAACAGCCAAGCGTTCGATTCCTCGATTATGATTTTGGTTACTACTTCGCCGACAGTTTCGTTTGAGCCTTCGCTTGGTCTTATTTTGAATGTTAGTAAATCGCTTCCTTTAGCATTTTTTGGGATTGTAACTTTTACCTTAATTACAAGTTCTTCGCCAGGCAGGAGTTTCTTTGTTAAGTTGCCACCGAGGATAACAACATTCCAATTATTCTTAGAAAATGCGTATGCAACGAAAGAGGCGTCTCTTGAATCTGTATTTTTCAACACGAATTCATATACTATACTTTTGCCTGGGTGGACGCTCTTTCCTTTAGGTATCGACAAAGTATATGATATGTTACCTGCAGTTCTGTTAAGGATTAACCAAGCCTTGGCTGTTATTGTAATTCCTTCTGAAGAGCCGTTTACAATTATAGTGTAATTGCCCGAGGGCACATTTTTCCCTATGTATAGCAACAGTATGCTACTTTCGCCATTCGAGATAACTTTTTGAGATAGGTTCAAGTTAATTCCAAGTGCTTCGCAGTATGCTTCTAAGAATATGCTGCTCGAGGTGCCATCTATCCAAAAACCTTCGATGGTGTAAATCGCATAATCTCCGGTAACTGATTGCACTCTTGGAGAGATATCGAGCACGAAAGTATGCGTTAAGTCTTCTGTAATGTATAATATCATAGGAACTGATTTGTTTCCATTTAGAGAGGTTGCCAAGAATATAATCGAGTAGGCGCCTAATTCTGCGCTTATATTTGTTTCGACCTCGAAAGTGCATTCTATGTAAATATCGTTTTTAACTTCAGAAAGGATTTTAAAGTCGACACCTTCGGGAAGGGATAATAGTTCAAATGTGAAATAGTCAGGGAAGTTGTTAATTAGAGTAATGTTTGCGGTGAAGAATACGTTTTTACCTCTTACTACCTTAAGTTGAGTGGGGGTTATGGTGATTTCAAAATCAGGCTTGGAGGTTACGTTTAGTCTTAAGATGGTCTTTGAGGTGTTAAGTCCATCTGTGCCTATTATTTCAATGAGATATAATCCATCTTCTATGTTCTGAGGTAATTTAAGGACAAAGGTAGAGTAAAAGGTTGGAATGCCTTGAGATTGCGAAAACTCGAATTCTACTCCGTCTGGAACTCCATTTGCATCAAGGTTTACAGCGTGCGAGAACCCGTTCATACCGATAATCTGTAGTTCAAAATAGGTAATTCCTGCAGGGGATGCGAGTTTTTCGGAATCGTTTGCGATTATAACAAAGAATGGACTTGAGGTAATATTTAGTTTAATTTCAAGCGTATGTATTAGCAACATGCCGTCTAACTGTGCTTTTCCTCGTATAGTAAGTATGTATTCGCCTTCATTTGCAGAATTGTTGACTTTGATTATTAGATTTGCAACTGCGATATCGTTTGGAAGAACCTGCGAAGGTTCGACATTGGCTTGGACACCATAAGGTATCCCTAAAGTATCGAGTTTGACATTTTCAGAAAATGAGTTTATTCCTTCGATATAAATTTCGATTTTAGCCTCATCTCCTTTTGGGACTGCAACGTAATCTTTTGATGCTCTTATTATGAAATCTGCATTTGAGACTACGTTCAAGACGATTTTTACCTCTTCTTTTAAATTTCCTGAAACTCCAACTATAGATAGAATATATCTACCTTCCTGCAAAGAATCAGATGCATAGAGCGATAAAGTGGAGAAGTAACTCTGGGATGAGATTGGATTTGGATTAAGAGAAACTTCCAAGCCTGGGGGAATGCCAAGCACAGATAAGAAAATATCTTCATCGAAAGAATTGATTGGATTTGCAGAAATGCCTATGTGCTCTGTTTTTCCTTTGGTAATTGTTAATTCTGATGGTGATGCAGATAAGGTAAATGTCGGCTTGGAGGTTATTTCTAAAATAAACACATTCGAGAAGCGTTCGATTTGCCCGTATGTTCCACGAACTTTCAGAGCATACGTTCCTTCGGGTGCTTGTGCGCTAAGAACAAATACAACAGAACAGTTTGGTATGCATGGATTTGTGGTAAATGTTGCGGATATATCTTCCGTGGGCGATTCTAGACTGAGTAAAACTTCGTTTGAGAAGGAGTTTAAAGATGTTACCTCGAGTATAAGACTTGTTTGGCTGTATTTGGGAAGGACAATATAACTTGGGGTTACATAAAGAGAGAAATCAGGTTTGTTTGTTATGATGATAAGAACAGTATCTACGACTACATTTAGGTCTTGTGCATATGCAACTACAGTTATGAGGTATTCGCCTGGGGGCACCTCCAAGCCTGGTTGGACAGTGAGCAGAGTGCTAAACGGAGGAGTGAGATTATTCGCATCGAAAGATAGATCTATAGAAGGATGAGATGCGCTTGCTGAAAGGGTTACTGGATTTGACACTTGTCCAACAGAGCCCACGCTTACTAAAAAGGAAACTTCCGCGCCATTTTCAACTGTGATTTCATCAGGAGATACTTGCAAAGTAAGAGTAGGTCTTGCGGTAATTATCAAAGAAACAAATGTATTTATTCCAAGAAGAGGAAGGCCTGGACCTGATGCGTGTATTATCAACTCGTAATTACCTACAGGGGCGGTATATGAGGTTTCGATTTTTAAAACAACTGTTGCATTCGGAATAACAGAAGATGGGGTAAGTGTAATTTCAGCCCAATTTTCGTCAAGTCCTACGCATGATAGTGTTACATTCGAGGAATAGCCATTTAGGCTTGTAACTTCGATGAGATAGATTGCAGTTCCGCCCTGTTCTATAGTGATACTTTCCGGGCTTGGAGTTAATGCTATGCTAGGTCTTGCAGTTACCGTAAGCAAGACGAAATTCGATATAACTACATCGTATCCGCAGGTTCCTATAACTGAAATTGAGATTGGGAAATATATCTGATAATTAGGTGGTGTATGTATTGTTAGAATAGACCCTGAAGTAGGAATTAGATTAGCAGGCGAGAACTCGTATGAAAAGCCGTCAGGAAGTGGGAATAGAGTATTAAGCGAAAGCGCAACTTCATTCGAGAAACCATAATGTGAGATGACGACTACGTTGAAAATGGCGTCGTTGCCTGCCTCTACATTGTTTATGCTAGGCGACAGTTCGATAGTAAAAGAGGGGGGTGGGGTAACAATAAGCCAAGCGGTTGCTTGCTTTTCCAAGCCTTCAGAATCCTTCCCGGTAACATTTATCTGATAGGTTCCTGGTTGTAATGCATACACTCTTACAGAAAGGATTGCGCTTCCATTCGGAATTACATTTGAGGGAGTGATTGTTGTGGATGTGCCAATAGGTGCATCGACTGTGAGAGTAACTACAGATGAATAGCCATTTAAAGAGGTAAGTATAGCAGAATAGTTCGCGTATCCTCCGTTATATGTAGTGATTGTAGAAGGTAGGATATTTATTGTAAATGAAGGCTCGAGAGTGACTTTCAAAGTAACATGAGTAGTATATGCGATTTCGCCTGAGGAGCCGATAATTGTTATGAGGTAAGTGCCTGTGGGTGTTGTGGGTAGAGTTGATATTGAAAGGGTTGCGTTGCCATTAGGTCCAATCATGGAAGGTTCCAGTGTAAGTGTGATTCCTGCATTGTATGCCTCAGGCGCGTTTATACTCAAGATAATGTTATCTGTGAAACTGCCTGTCGGCTGGGCGCTTATAGTAATGACCTGTTGGGAACCTGGCGAAATCTCTGCATTATTCGGATTTGCAATTAGTATGAAAGAGGATGCTTCAATAACCTTCAAAGTTACGTTTATCCTATGCTCAATCCCTCCCCCTCTTGCTATAATAGTGATTTGATAATTGCCAACAAGCAAAGTAGGTAAGGTGGAGACTTTAAGTATAGATATGTTGTTTGGAAATATCGTAGAAGGCTCGAATGTACATACAATCCCTTCGACGCCTTGAGTTTCGGCTGATAGAGTTACTGGATACGCAAAACCATTTTGAGGAGATATAGATATGTTGAAATTCGCATAACCTCCTGGATAAGTCGAATTGGAGTATGGATTAACATATATTATAAAATTCGGTCCTTCATTTACCTTAAGATTAACGATGCAGGAATCCTGCAATCCTCCGCCGTTTGCGTATATTTCAATGATGTAATTGCCTACGGGCGTTGCAAGCGATGTTTGTATGGTAAGAATAGATATTCCTGTGGGTGTAAGGGTTGTTGGTGATAAGTTGGCTGTGGCTCCAGGGGGCAAGCCTTGAACCACTATGTTCACAGGTTGAGAGAATCCATTTATCGAATAAACTGTAATCGAATATGTTGTGCTACTACCTGCTTGAACGGTTGCATTTGTGGGCGAGGCTGTGATTTCAAAAGATGGCAAGCCAGAAACTAAAAGTGTGAGATTTGCGTAATGTATGATACCAGAGGAGTTACCTATTATGCTTAAAATATAACTTCCTTGAGGTGTGGATTGAGAAACTGAAATTGTAAGGCTTGGGGTTGCGTTCGGTATTACACTACTGCTTGAGAAAGATGCAGTTGCGCCTTCAGGCAAACCAACTAAAGATAGATGAACGGTTCCTGAGAACGAATTTAATTTGGTTACATTCACGAAAACGAAACCTGAACTTCCTTGGAGCACGACCAAGCTAGATGAAGAAAGGGTGATTGTAAAATCAGGCAAGTCAGTTACTGTAAGTTGGTATGTTGTATTGTGAGAATGTATTATTGGAAGCGTAGATATCTCTGTACCAATCACTTTTATAGAATAAGTTCCCGAAGGTGTAGAGGTTGTTGTGTATATTGTAACATATTCTGGTATGTTTGGTTTTAAGGTATTGTTAGTTGCAAGATAGGTCATAGATGGGTCTAATCCTTCGAGACTCAAGGATGCAGTCCCCGTAAACCCATATAATGGTACCAATTTCACTTCGAAATAGCATGCACTCCCTCTCTCACAAGTTCCAGAAATAGGAGAAAGTTCTATTCTAAAATCAGGTGGGGGAAGAACATTTACATTTATTATTATGGTTTTGCTTTGGCTTGGAGCACTTGCGGTAACTTTTATTTGATAGATTCCCGGAATTATAGTTAGGTTTGTTTGGATATGTAAAGAAGTCGTTGCATTAGGAAGGACTACGGTATCTGAAAGGATGCAAGTCATATCAGTAGGCATGCCGCTTACCGATAGTAAGGTATGTTCTCCGATACCCGTGGATGTTAATACAAATATGGTTATGTTTGCAGTTTCGCCAGGCAGGAGCGTTATCTCGCTTGGTGATGCGGAGAGTTCCAGGCTTGGACCTTTTACAATCTTCAATTTAATCTGAATCGAATGAGATATTTCGTTCGATGTTCCCAGGATTGTTATTGAAAAATCGCCTGTAGGTGCGTCATTTGCAACGTATATTCTAAGGTATGATAATGCATCTGGGACGAGGGGTTGCGGTAGTATGGTATAAGAAACGCCAGGCGGTATGCCAATCGCATATAAGGATACTTGATTTGAAAATCCGTTTAGAGAATATACAGATATGTTGAATACAAAATTGCTCCCTGTTTTAATCTCTGCATAAGTGGGGTCTGAATACATTCCAAAATCAGGTGCTGAAGTGATAGTTAGCACTATTACACATTGATGTCTTATTCCGAGAGCATTGCCTCTTACGACGATCTCATAACTACCAGGTGATGCACTTGCAGAAATCGTAAAAGTCAGATTAGAATATCCGATAGGCGAGGGAGTTACCTGTTGTGGGTTAAATGTAGAGGTAACTTGAGGTGGTAGTGATGGTGTTGCTAGGTTCACGGTATGAGTCCAGCCGTTTATGGATTCTATTCGAACCTGGAAAGACACCAAAGAGCCTGGCGTAACTGTTGCTTGCATGGGAGATACTGAGATTGTAAAATCTTGAGGGGTATCAACTAAAATCGTATAAGGACCCGAAACTCCATTTACATTCAATATAACTATACCATAATAACCGCTTTGTGAAGGCGTGAAAAGCAATTTCTGTGGGGCTTGGATTCTTTCAAGAGAAGATGAGATATAACCGTTCCCTTTAAAGAGAGCAACAAGATAATTTGCTCCTCCTGTGATGTTCGAAACAGTAATTCCATAAAGGATACCTGCAGAGAGATATACCGAGTAAGTTTCCACTATGTCTTCAGAATGCATAGTCCCATAATGTGGCAAGTTTAATTGTAACATGCCCTGAAAATCAGATTCTATTTTGTAGGAAGTGTACCCAAGCCCTGCAGATACTCTTGCATAATATTCTGTTTTGTAAGACGATGTGCCATCTATAAGGTAGAAATCGATTAATTCGTCTTCGGAGGTTGCAAGGGGATATGACATAAACGGCTCGTTAAAAACTTCGAGTCTTGTAGGACCATTCGATTTTTCTACGATTGCAGTATAGTTTTTCACGTTGAACACATACTTATCAGAAGCAAACAGAACGACATCTTCGTTAACAGGTATATCATTAACTAGCCTTATGAGTGAACGAATAATTGATAGAACGAATGTAGTTGTATGTGTTTGAGCAGGCGAACCGCCTATAGCGGTGATTGTAACAACGTAATTTCCAATCGTTCCGCCTGTTGTGATATTTAGAAATACATTTCCTGGATATGCAGGATTTGTGGAGAAAATAAAAGAAGTATCGAATGGTAGTCCAGATACCGAAAGGGATACGGGCATGTTAAATCCGTTAATTGGATTTATAGTAACTGTAAGTGAGGAAGATTCGTAATTTCCCAAAACAACTTCGGTTGGATTAACTGATATAGAAAAATCAACTTGGGTAACGATGCAAAGTTCACATGTTGCATAATGTTCGTTTCCATTACCTTCACCTACTATTGTGAGAAGATATGAACCTGCATTTGCATAACTGGTAAATACCGTAAGAATTACGGAAACATGAGGATTTGTCTCTTGTGGATGAACTGGATTTTCGCTGAATGAATAATACGCGCCTGCAGGTAGTCCTAAAACCGACAAAGTTACTAGAGAATCAAAGCCGTTCAGTGAATAGATATCTATGGTATAATTTGCAACAGAGTATTGAGCAACAGTTGCTTGTAAAGGCGAAACTTCGAGTGTAAAATCTGCCATTGCAGTTATGATAAGAGTAACATAAGTTGAATGGATTATGGGCGTTTCATTTGCTAATTGTCTTGCGACAATTGAGAATTGATAAGTGCCAGGTTGCACGAATGTAGCAATACCAATTGTGAGGAGTGAGGATGCAGTCGGTGTTACAATCTGTGGGTTAAATTGCATATTTGGTAGTAAGAACCAAGGTAACCCTGAAGCAGATAGGACCACTTGAGAATTAAAACCATTGAGCGAAGTTAGGTAGATATAGAACTGAGCAGTTGAGCCTGCAGATGCATATACTGTAAGAGGATATACAGAGATTGTAAAATCGGGTGCACTTGTTATTTTGATTGTAGCATAAGCATGATGAAAGATGTTTCCTGAAGTGCAATTTACGACGATCGTATAACTTCCCAATGGTGTAGTTGAGGATGTGTATATTCTCATCTTTGCGATTCCCTCACCAATTACCTCTGTGGGCGAGAAGGTTGCATAGCATCCTTGTGGTAGTCCAATCGGATTAAAGGTAACTGAAGATGCAAAACCGTTCAATGAAGATATGCATATATCGAATTCAGCCAAGCCGGAGGGTTCGATGGAAACTATCTGAGGTGTAATCGAAACCGAAAAGTCAGGTTGAAGAGTGAGCATTTCTGCTTTAATCGTGTAATTTGAAAAGATACCAACAGTGTTTACCACAACGATACCATACCAACCTGTGGCTTGGGGGACTATAACTATTGGTGAAAATGAGTTTCCGGAAGAGAGGGCGGAGTTTCGAGGGCCTGAGCCTCCATGAATAAATATATCATACGAAGAGTAATAACCTTCGGGTTGGCTAACATTTATTCGATATGTGTAACCTGCATACAGGAATACATCGTAGGTCTCGATGATTTCGCCTTGAGCAAACTTGCCGTTTGTGCTTATTCCAAGGGTTAGATGTGCCCTTGAATCTGCTTCTGCAATATATGAGATTGTGCCGCCTAACGGAGACCTGATTGTAAGATAGTATTTTTTGCTTTCTGTAAGAGCATGCCCATCGAGAATGTAATAAGAAATTCCACCGAATGAAATGGAGGTACCTACATATGTAGTTAAAGCGTCGTTCTCAAAAACATCTATACGAGTTAGTGATTGAGACCTGCAAGATACTGCAGTGTAATAAGATGAAAAAACATCAAAAGAATATTTTTCGAAATCTTCGTTATATTCCACGGTTCCATTTGCAGGAATGTCGTTATAAAGATGTTGTGTTGAGGCTATGATGGTAACAAGAGCCCAAGAAGACCTTGAGATACCAGACGCAACGCCTCGTACTGTAATATTGTAAGTTCTTGGTTGTGCATTCGAAGTTGAGGATATTGTAAGTATAGTGCTACCAGGTGGAGTTATTGAAAAAGAATAGAATGTGGCTGAGAGCCCTTCGGGGGGTAGTCCTGAAGCGCCCGGCCATTCTATCGCAAGATTTACCTCGGCAGCAAAACCACCTACTGAAGATACAGATACATTATATTCACATGATGAGCCTGCGAAAATTATTCTCTGTTTCGGTTGCACGTCTATGCTGAAACTTCCGCCGTTAACAAGGACTTGATATTCTCCATTTATGTTATTTTCATTTGTAACAATAATTGCATACCAAGATGATACGATTGGTGTATATGCAATAGGGGAGGATTGGTTTCCAAGCCGTAAATAGCCACCTGACGCACTGCATGCGCCTAACGAAAGATAAATTTTGTAAAGGGCACTCTGTGGATATTGAGGTAAAGAGATGGTGTATGTTGTGCCTGCATATAGGAAGACGTCATAGGTATCAACGACTTCATTTTCGCTCATATGTTCGTATGATTTCACGCCTATGGAAAGATTATGATTGTAGTCAGATTCTATTGTGTACGAATGTTCTATATTTGACGACGGGCTTTTAACTTGTGCATACATGAATGTATCTGAAGAGTAGTTATGACCGTTTTCAAGCCAGAAATCGATTCCTTGAGATAAGTAAGAACCACCAATATTTGTAGTTAGGTTTTCGTCTGAATATATGGAAAGGTCAACGTTCGAGCCTGGATTCGAGCGTGCGGCAACAGTGGTATATTTGCCGACTTTTACCGTATATTTGGCAATATCATATGGGTCTGTTGGTTCAAGAGTGGTTGATATAGGATTGTTGTTTAATAGAGTAAAAATCCCTCTTTGACCTTTTTGTAAATGGAAATCGCCGTATGCGTCATCTTTTGCATATACATTAAAAGACTGCATTGATTGCACTATAAAAAAGAATACGAGAGCAAAGCATAATATTCCTTTTAGGTTCATAAGTTTTACACTCCTACTTGATATATGTCTAACTATCCAATACACCAATTTGCCTGTCAATATATAAATATTGGGAATTTATAAATATTGATTATAAATATTGAGAAATCAGCCAAATCGTTCACGATAGATATAAATTAATGAAAAAATATGCCATCTGGAAGAGTGTGATTTAATGAAGATAAGACAGCCCATAGTAAGCGTTCTTGGTCATGTTGACCATGGAAAGACTTCGCTCTTAGACATGATTAGAGGCACGACAGTTGCAGAACGCGAAGCAGGTAGAATTACACAGCATATAGGTGCTACCGAAGTTCCACTTGAGGCGATTATGGATATTTGTAAAGATCTCGTTAAAGGAAAATCCTTCAAAGTGCCTGGTTTGCTGTTCATCGATACGCCTGGACATCAGGCATTTACCACACTAAGAGCAAGAGGGGGTTCGCTTGCTGACTTGGCAGTTCTTGTAATAGATATCTCACAGGGTATTCAGCTTCAAACTGTAGAATCTATTTCTATCCTTAAGAAATACAAAACACCATTCATAATTGCGCTAAACAAACTTGACCTTGTGCAAGGTTGGGTTTCTACAGCACATGGGAGTTTCCGAGTAGGCTTTGAAAAACAACTCGATGAAGTTAAACAATCGCTCGATGAAAAGATTTACAAGATAATCGAAAGACTATATCAGCATGGTTTTTCTTCAGAAAGATACGATAGAATAACTGATTTTACAAAAAACATAGCACTTGTCCCTGTTAGCGCAAAGACAGGCGAGGGAATCCCTGACCTATTGCTTATGCTCATAGGACTTGCACAGCGTTTTCTTGAAAAGGAATTGGAAACAGAAGAAGGACCTGCTGAAGGGACTATATTAGAAGTAAAAGAAGAAAAAGGGCTTGGAACTACTCTCGATACCATAATATATTCTGGTACTATTTCTCGAGGAGATACCATAGTTGTTGGCGGAAAGACCAAGCCTATAGTTACCAAAGTAAAAGCGCTCTTAAAACCCAAGCCAATGGATGAAATAAGAGATCCTTCGGAGAGATTTTCGACTGTGAAAGAGGTTTCTGCTGCTGCAGGGATAAAGATAGCAGCGCCTGGATTAGAAGGAGTTATTGCAGGTGCGCCTTTAAGAGTAGCAAGAGGGAATGTTGATGAACTTATCGAAAAGATAAAAGAGGAATCAAAAGCAACGATAGAACTTGATGAAGATGGGATATATATTAAAGCAGATGCGATAGGTTCGCTTGAGGCACTTGCATACGAACTGCATGCTGCGAAAATCCAAATCAAGCGCGCAGAGGTTGGAGATGTTTCTAAAAAGGACATAATAGATACATCGACCGAAATAAATCCTTTGAATAGAGTGATTATCGCATTCAATGTAAAAATTCTGCCAGATGCAAAAACAGAATTGGAACTTCATCCAGATACTGCTGTCCTTCTGAACAATATCATATACAAACTTGTAGAGGACTACCAGGCTTGGATTGATAAGAAAAAGCGCGAATTGGAGATGGAGAAAAGAGCCGAGATAGTTCACCCCGGTATGATTAAGATACTACCAGACCATGTGTTCAGAATCTCCAAGCCTGCAATTGTTGGAGTAAGGGTGCTTGCAGGCAGGATTAGGGTTGACCAGAGGCTTATGAGAGAAGATGGGAACGAAGTTGGAAAGATAAAATCTATGAGGATAGGAGATGAATCGATAAAAGAAGCCCTATCAGGACAGGAAGTCGCGGTAGCAATAGATGGCGTTACTGTTGGTAGACAGATAAAGGTAGAAGATATACTTTATGTGGACATACCAGAAGCACATGCAAGAGAACTAGCAAAACTTGAACTTACACAAGATGAAAAAGAAGTTCTTGAAAAGGTAAAAGAGATAAAATCAAAAGAGAAACCATTTTGGGGAAGATAAACATACAAAATTATACTCTATTATTAATTGTAGTATATGAAATACAGTATATTTGAAAACAGGATATCTGAAAAACTGTAAGTTTGCAATACAATTATTATATTGATGTGCAATGTAGGCTTGCCTATTAGGTTAGAGGGAGATAATATGAAAAGAACACCACTTTACGAGAAACATAAATTGCTTGGTGCGAAGTTAATAGAGTTTGGTGGCTGGGAAATGCCTGTGCAATATACTGGTATAATAGAGGAGCACATGGCTGTTCGAAATGATGCAGGATTGTTTGATGTTTCGCATATGGGAGATATAGTCATAAAGGGAAAAGATGCAATGGAGTTTGTGCAAAAAGTCCAGACGAATTCTTTTTTGAAATGTGAAGTAGGTAGAATGAAATACTGCCATGTATGTAACGAGAAAGGATATACTATAGACGACATGATAATGTCCCGGCTTGGAGAAACCGAATTTTTCACAATTCCAAATGCGTCAATGACTGATGTAATATACAAATGGATGTTGAAGGTAAGAGAAAAGATGAAAGGGAAAGAGATAATAATTGAAAATATATCAGACAAGTTGGGTGCTCTTGCGTTACAAGGGCCAAAGGCGCAAAAGATTTTGCAGAAATTGACGTCTTATGACTTATCGAGAATAAAACCGTTCTATTTTGCAAAGTTAAGGCTTGGAAAGACCAAAGAAGAGAGCATGGTGTCAAGGTCTGGATACACAGGAGAAGATGGGTTTGAGATAGTATCTCCGAATTCTGTAACAGTAGAATTATGGGATGAGATACTTGAGGCAGGGAAAGAATATGGCCTAAAACCCATAGGCTTGGGCGCGCGCGATACTTTGAGGTTAGAGATGGGGTATCTGTTATCGGGACAGGATTTTCATGAGAACAGGACGCCAATTGAAGCGAATGCAGAATGGGCAGTTAAGTGGGACCACGATTTTATAGGAAAGGAAGCGATGTTAAAGCAAAAAGAGAGTGGGAAATACGACAGGCTTGTTGGTTTTGAGTTGCTTGATAAAGGAGTACCTCGCACGCACATGGAAGTAGTAAAGAATGGAAAGAAGATAGGAGAAGTAACAAGCGGGACGATATCACCTATGCTAAAGAAAGGGATTGCATTAGGTTATGTGAATTATGAATATAAAGAAGTAGGAACAGAAGTTGAAATAATGATAAGAGATAAAGGGGTAAAAGCAAAAGTGGTAATGCCACCTTTTGTGAAGAAACAATAAATGGAGGGTTGAAATGACAGAGGTACGAAATGGACTTAGATATACAAAGACACACGAATGGGTAAAAGTAGAAGGGGATAAGGCAAGGGTGGGGATAACAGACCATGCGCAACATGAGCTTGGAGACATGGTATTTGTGGAATTGCCGAAAGTAGGTCAAAAGGTAAAGAAAGGTGCACAGTTTGCGGTTGTGGAATCCGTGAAGGCGGCGTCAGATGTATATTCGCCGATAGACGGAGAGGTTGTGGAAGTAAACGAGGAACTATCGAATGCACCAGAGACCTTGAACAAGTCTCCCTACGATGAAGGCTGGATTGCGGTATTAAAGATTGCAGACATGAAACAGATAGAGAGTTTGGAGAGTGCAGAAAGTTATAGAAAAATTGTGGAAAGCGCAAAACATTGAATAAAAAAATAGTTTTAATTTCTTTTTAATTTTGCAATTTTTATAAATTCTGCAAAAGAATTATATTCTCACATTTATTTGAGTCATTGTGGAGAGCATGCTAAAGAAGGAAGAGTTGATTGATGTTTCATTAGGTAACCTAAAAGCCGAGTTGGCAATAACAAATGGGAATGTTGTTGATGTGCATACGGGTTCTATATATCAAGGAGGTGTTGCGGTATATGGAAAAAGGATTGCATGTATTGGGGATATCTCACACACGATAGGGAGCGAGACCAAAGTTCTTAATGCAAAGGGGAATTACATAATACCCGGTTTGATAGATGCGCATATACATGTGGAATCTTCGCTTGTTGGAATTCGCGAATTTTCTCGAGTTGTTCTTCCACATGGTACCACCTCTATAGTAATAGACCCACACGAGATTGTAAATGTGCTTGGGGCAACTGGTATAAGATTGTTTCTCGAAGAGAGAGAAGGTACGCCATTGCGAGTTTTTCCACTTATACCTTCTTTGATACCTGCTCCAAAATACGATACTTTTGGAGGTTCGTTATCTAGAGAAGATGTGGAATCTTTCCTTGATACTCCGAATGTGTTAGGTGCGGCGGAAGCAAGTTGGGCAGATATTGCTAATAAGAACATGGAAGTTTTGACCAGGCTTGATCTAGCGCGTGCGAGGCATAAGGTTCTCGATGGTCATCTTGCTGGGTGTTCAGGGAAGGAACTTAATGCTGCGGTATCTTTTGGCTTGGGGTCTGACCATGAATCTGTATATGAAACAGAGATGATAGAGAAGATGCGTACGGGCGTGCATATAATGATGCGTGAAGGGAGTGCTGCGAAGAACCTTCTTGCGTTACTCGAACCTGTAAAAAAAGGGATTGAAACGAGGAACATTTCAGTATGCACGGATGATATTAACATATCTGATTTAGTTTACCAAGGGCATATTGACCATATAATAAGAAAGATAATTGGAGAAGGAATAGACCCTGTGAAAGCAATCCAAATGGCGACTATAAACACTGCGAGATATTTTAGGATAGATAGGAAGCTAGGTTCTATAGCGCCTGGAAAAGTTGCAGATATAGTCATAGTTGATAATCTACATAACTTCCAGGCGAAGAAGGTTATAGTCGATGGGAAGATAGTAGCGTCTGAAGGCAGGCTGCTTGTCGAGATAAAACCTTTTACGTATCCAGAATATGCAAAGAGGACTTTTAGGATATCGAGGGTGATACAAGCGAGCGACCTTATGATGAAATGCGAGAATAGAAAGAGTGTAAAGGTGCATGCGATAGAGGCAATAGATGGACAGATACTTACCAAACATGTGATAGAAGAATTAGATGTAAAAGATGGATATGTGATTCCTGATGTTTCAAAAGATATCTTGCCAATTTGTGTTATAGAAAGGCATAAAGGGACTGGAGCGATTGCAAAGGCTTTTGCAAAAGGATTTGGCATAAAATCAGGCGCTATAATATCTACGGTTGCGCACGATGCCCATAACATAATTGTGATAGGTGCGGATTATGAAGATATGGCAGAAGCAGTAAATCTTGTTGCGAATTCACAGGGTGGTTTTGGGGTGGTAAAGGATAAGAAAGTAGTTGGGATGATGGAACTTCCGATTGCAGGTCTTATGTCTGATGAGAATGCGTATGTTGCAAAGCAGAAAATGGATGATGTGATTAGGGCAGCAAAATCGATTGGTATTACTTTTGAAGAGCCGCACATGACTTTATCTTTTTTGGCGTTGATATACATTCCTGAATTGAGGCTTACGGATAAGGGATTGTACGATGTCAAGGCAGGTAGATTTATAGACCCTATATTGGGTGAGTAGATGGGAGAGAATGGGAACTCGAATGATGAAATGGCGAAATTTGCAAAGATAATCGAGGAAGAGGAAGAGAAACTTCTTGAAGAACTGCTTGCAAAGGTTAAAGATGAACAATCAGTTGAGAGTTTTCTTGAATGGATAGGAAAAGCAAATGTGAATGTTAAGGATGCGTTTTTTGCGGCAAAGATACTTTTCGGTAATAGGGTTGAACCATCGGTGAATGAATTATGGAATGTTTTTGAGAAGGCAGTTGGGGATGAAGATAAAGATTTTGTGAAAGAAGCATATGTTTCAAAAGAAACGAGACAAGAAGAAGTTTTTGCAGAGAAGATAAGGGCGTTTGATACGCTTTACAAATTTCTTGGTAAACCTCCATTGAAGGTAGAAATTCCAAAGACCGTTGAGGAGATAAGGAAACGGAATGAAGAGGCAATAAAAGGTTTTTTTAAAGTAAAAGATATAAGGTTATATTCAGATGATTTTGATGTTGATTTTGATATTTCAAAGAAGAAAAAGAACATAAGAACAGATAAGGCGTTTGGACTTCAAAGTTCTGAGAATGTGAACGAGTTAAGACTGAAAATTTCGAATATGGAAAGTGAGTTAAATCGTACAAAGGAGTTATTGGAACAGACGAAGAAAGCGGTTGCTGCAAAAGATGCTCAACTTCAGGTTGAGTTACTAAGAAAAAGTGAGATAGATAAGCGGCTTGGGGAATTGGCAATAAGAGAAAGACATTTGGAGGTATCAGAGAATGAGATTGCAATGAGGGAATCAGAGATTGCAAAGATGAGAATTGAGATTGAAGAGAAATCAAATGAGTTAAGGAAAAAAGAAGAAGAGTTAGCAAAGAAACATGCAGACCTACTCGAAAAGGAGAAGAGAATATCAGCAAAAGGTGTTGAGATAGGTACAAAAATTATGGAGGCTGCAAAGATTGAGAAAGAGGCGACCCAGCGTCTTGCTCAGTTGAAGAAAGCAGAAGAAAATTTTGTAAGAGAGAAAGGCGATTTGGAGAATGAGATTGAGAAGAAAAAGATTGAGTTAAGCAGATTGGTTTTTGAAATCGAAAAAAAGAATTTAGAAAAGGAAAGCATGGAAAAAACATTATCAGAGCGTGAAAAATCTTTTTTAAAAAGAGAAGAGGAGTTATCAAATAAGAAATTAGAACTTGATAAAAAGATTTTGGAATATAAGGTGAAATTTTCTGAACTTGAAAGTAAGTTTAAGGAATTAGAAGAGGCAAAACTTGCTTTGTCAAATAAGGAGATTTTAGCAAAAGAAGAAGAAATTAGAAAGACAGAAGAAGAATTAGCAAAAAAACTTGATGAGATTAGAAAGAAAGAAGAAGAGATGGAGAAGAAGAGAGAAGGCTTGGAAAGTAGAGAGAGAAGTGTAGAAGATAAGATTAGAGAATTAAAATTGAAAGAGGAAGAGATAGAGAGAAAGAGGGAAGGCTTGGAAAGTAAAGAGAGAAGTGTAGAAGATAAGATTAGAGAATTAAAAATGAAAGAGGAAGAGATAGAGAGAAAGAGGGAAGGCTTGGAAAGTAAAGAGAGAAGTGTAGAAGATAAGATTAGAGAATTAAAAATGAAAGAAGACGAGATAGAGAAGAAGAGGGGAGGCTTGGAGAGTAAAGAGAGAAGTGTAGAAGATAAGATTAGAGAATTAAAAATGAAAGAAGACGAGATAGAGAAGAAGAGGGGAGGCTTGGAGAGTAAAGAGAAAAGTGTAGAAGATAAGATTAGAGAATTAAAAGTGAAAGAAGACGAGATAGAGAAGAAGAGGGGAGGCTTGGAGAGTAAAGAGAAAAGTGTAGAAGATAAGATTAGAGAATTAAAAATGAAAGAAGACGAGATAGAGAAGAAGAGGGGAGGCTTGGAGAGTAAAGAGAAATCAATTGAAGATAAGATCAGAGAATTAAAAGTGAAAGAAGACGAGATAGAGAAAATACAGAAAAAAGAATCGAAGACAGAAAGTTCAAGGGGAAAGAGAAAAGTTGCATCAAAGGAGAGTGTAGTTGAGAGAGAAGGAGCAGAAAATTTGTCTATGAATGGAAAACGCAAAAAGAAAAATAAGGGTGGAGAGAGGGATGATAAAGAAAAAGATTCTGAAAAAGAAAGGAATCGATAAAAATACAAAGGAAAATACAAGGGAGAGGGATTTTGCAGAACCTGAGATGTCCAAGCCTGAAACTTCAGATCAGGCTGGTATGAATATAGAAAATGATGGAAAGAATGCAATCGAAGTTAAACAAAGTATGGAAAGTATAGTAGTTCAGTCTGAAGAGAAATCAGAACCTGAGATGTCCAAGCCTGAAACTTCAGATCAGGCTGGTATGAATATAGAAAATGATGGAAAGAATGCTATCGAAGTTAAAGAAGATGGAGAAAGTGTAGTTCCATCTGAAGAAAAAAATAGTATATCCGATGTTTTATCTGCATTAAGAGAGGAAGAGAATGCAATTCTGTTAGAATTACTTACTCGAGTTAAGAGCGGAACATCTGATGATTTTTTTGAATGGGTTCGTTCGAGGAAGATGAGCGAGCGAGAGGTTATTTCTGCGGTTGCAATGCTGTACGCAGATGAGGCTTGGGTGAATGTAGAAGATTTTTGGGAAGGTCTAAAGAGGGTATCAGATATAGAAATTATGCATGATGATGAAGAAGATGAGGAGGAGATTATAGACCTATCAAGTTTATCTGAAAGGATTCATGCTGTAAAAGTGCTGCAAAGGCTTTTTGGTAGGAAAGAAACAGAGTTTTTAATAGAGGAACAGAATTTGGAATTCGAAGAAATAGGCGAAGAAAAAAGGATAGATGAAAAGATTGAGCAATTAAAGATGTTGCAAAATGAACTATCAGAACGGGAAAAAGAACTTGCTGTGAAAGAAGAAGAACTTGCAAAGTTAGCAGAGGAACTTAAGGAAAAGGAGAAGAAAATAGCGGAAGCAAAGGAAGAACTTGATGCACGGTCGAGGATACTTATCGCAATCGAAGCACAGAAGAAAAGTGAGAGTAACGAGAAGAAATTTGAGATGGAAAAGAAGGAACTTGAAGAAGAGAGAAAATGGCTTGATGCGGAGATGGAAGAATTAACTAGGAAGAAATCTGAATTAGAAAAAAGAGAGAAGGAGATGATTGCGGAAGTAAATGAGTATGCGGCAAAAAAGGAGAGTATGTTAGTTTCAAAATGGAACGAACTATCAGTTAAGGAAGAGAAACTAAAGGCACTTGAAAATTCGTTAAGGGAGAGAGAAGCAAGACTTGCAAAGGAGTCCGAAACAAGTGGTAAGACAATAGACGAAACTAACTTAGAGAAAAAAAGATTAGAACTTGTGAAAAAGGCAGAAACTCTTGCACAATTGGAAAAAGAACTGAAATCAAAAGAGGCTGCCCTTCAGTTAATTGGAAAAGAGTTAGAGATGAAAGAAAGCGAATTAAAAGCAGAAAGGGAGCGACTTAGTGCTTCTCAGCCTGTAAGTAGTGCAAAAAGTGCTGAGGAATTAGCAAAGTTAGAAGGGGAATTGAGAGCAAGAACTGAAAAACTCGAGATAGACAGGAGAGCACTCGAAGAGGAATCTGCAAAACTGAGAATTGAGTTGCTTGAGAAAGTGAAACTTGAGCAGAAACTTAAGAGCGAGTCAGAAAGGCAGGTTAATAGATGGCGCGAGCTAGAAGATTACGAAAGAAGATTGAATGAGAAGGAGAAGACGTTTGCAAAGTTAGAGGAAGAGATAAGAGCAAAACAAAGTGCAGTTCTTGCGTCTTTTGAAGAAGCAAAGATTAAGCATGAAACTATAGAAGAAGATAAGGCGAAAGTTGAAAACGAAAAAAAGAGATTGGAAGAGTTAAAGGAAGAAATTTTGAAAAGAGAGGTAAGAATAAAGGCGCGCATATCAGAAATTGAAGTTAGAGAAAAAGAGATGAAGAGTAAAGAAGTGGAACTCAAAAAGAAAGAAGAAGAGATTATAAGAGAAAGAGAAGAGATAGTAGCCGAGCGTGCGGGCTTGGAAATGGTTTCCTCGGAACTGAAGAAAAGAGAACAAGAAATGAATGAACAGTTAAAGAAAATAACGGCAAAGGAAGAAGAAATAAGATTCCAGAAAGAGGCGATTAATAGAGAAAAGAAAGAGATTGCAGAACGAGAGATGAAAGTAGTAAAGAATGAAGCGATTTATGAGAGTCGTGTTATGATACTTGAGAAGCAGGAAAAGGAGTATGCAAGGAAGGAATCGGAAACAAGGGAGATTGCACTAAATCTTGCAAAACATGAAGAGAAATTGAGATTAAAAGAAGAAGAACTTAAAAAGGATGCAAAATTAGTTGCAGAGCAAGCGTCTAAATTATTATCAGAACGTGCAAAGTTAGAGGATGAGAAGAAGAGCCTGCTTGCTGAGAAAGCAGAACTACAAGAAAAAGAGAAAGAGATTAGAGAAAGAGAAGTAGAATTGCAAAGTCAGCAGGCAGACATTGCTGTTATGAATGAGGAGTTGAGAAAAAGAGAAATTGAAATTGAAAAAAAAGAGAACGAACTTGCAGATGAAATCGAGGAAGTAAAAGAAGCACAGAAAGAACTCGAAGAAGAAAGAAAGCTATTAGATAAAAGAAAAAGTGAGGAGATATCTGAAAAGGAGAAGGCGTTAAAATCGCTTGAAGATGAAATTGCAGAACGCGAAAGAGAACTTTCGAACCTTGAGAATGATTTAAAGAATCTATCAGAGAATCTAAAGAAAAAGCAGGAAGAACTTGCGAATAAAATAAAAGAGATATCAAGCAAAGAGAGCATCCTTGCGGAGATGGAAAGGCGGATATCTGAACGAACAATTGCCTTGAGCCAGATGGAAAATACAGTAAAGGGAAGAGAAGAAGAACTTTCAAAAAGGGAATATGAGATTGCGGAATTGCGGAAGAAGATTGTTACTGAGGAAAGTTCACTTGAGGTGTTGAAGAATGAGATTGCAAAGATGGAAGAAGAACTTCTTAAAAACACAGCAAAACTCGAATCGAGAGAAAAAGAACTTACAGAACGTGAAAGAAAATTGAGCGAAAGAGAATCGAAATCTTTACAAAGCGAAAATGAGAAGATAAAAGAATTGGAAGAGATGCTTAAGAATGCAAATGAAGAGATAAAGATTAAAGATGAAACGATCCAAACTTTAGAAAAAATGGTAAATGATAAAGAGACAAGAGAGAAAGAACTTGAACGAAAACTTGCTGAGATAAATACAAAAGAGAAAGAGTTAGCAAAAAGAGAAGAGGAACTGCTTGTAAAAGAGAGTGCGCTTGCCGAGCGGCTTGGACAGAGTCTAACTTCTTCGGCAACTCCTATACCTGACAAGAAAAAGGATGAACGAACGCCAGTTTCGAGAATTAGATGTGCATGTGGCGAAATTATTCCGATATACACAAAGGAACGTCCTATTTCGCTACAATGTCCTAGATGCGGAAAAAAGGGAACTCTTAAGTAAAAGGGAACTCTTAACTTAAAACGAATAAAACGTCTTTTTTGGATTTTCCTTTTTGTAATATCCCGAAATTACTTTCCTCTCGGAGAAAAGTAAAAGTTCTCGAGAGAAGATGAGGAAACTAAGCAAGAAAAAAGTAAGGTAGAGCATAAGAGAGATGGAGAAGGGAGAAGAATCAGTGAGGAAGATAGCGAAGAGCCAAAGAATAAAGGCGAGATGGGCGAGAGAATTGTATAGGAGGTATGTAGAGAGAGGGGAATATCCGTATCCAAGAGAGAGAGGGAGGAAGAAAAGAAGGATAGAAGAAAGTGAAATAAAGAAAGTTATAGAGAAATTTCAAACGCCCCCATTGGAGCCTTGATATCGACGATTGTGAAACACCATTCCAAGGTTTCGTGAGAAAAATGCACCCATCTAAGAAAACTAAGTTCATCAACCAACACATTCAACTCATCGAAAAATAAGCTCCACAATTTCCTACTATCTCTAAAAAGGATGCACAAGAGGTGGTTTCAAGATGACCTCGATTTTTCGAGAGGAACTAATTTCAGGACAGCACAAAAAGATAGTCTTATGGAAAGGATTATTTGCATAATTGCGTATTACTACGATGTGCGGGAGTACCCGAGCGGTCAAAGGGGCAGGACTTAGGATCCTGTGCTGAAGGGCTTCGCAGGTTCAAATCCTGCCTCCCGCATTTCTTTTGGTTGGCTTACCTTCCTCATCACTCAAAGGAAAGGTGTGTAAAAGTATATATCGATGGAAACGAATACGTAACTTATGAAATTCAATTTTGAACAGATTAAAGTGTTTGACAGAGATAAGATTATAGAGTTAGCCTTGAAAGAATTATCTGAAAAAGGGATTAAGGTTAATCCTCCAGAGGTTATGGAATATGCACAGATAAAACGTTCGCCGGAAGATATCACGGTCATCCTTAAGCCTGTCTTTTTTATTACTACTGAGTATGGACGTAGATATATAAAAAAAGACGACCTAAAAGTGGTTTTCTCAAAGCAAAAAATATTGGTTAAAGATTCGTCAGCAGGCATGGCGCCTTTAGGGCATGATGACAAGGTGATGGTTGATAAAGTTCTAAAAAGGAAAAAACTCTCTGCAGGTGAAAATCTCAGTATAGAGTTCATTAACAATCGCTTAGAAGTGCAGGCAACAAGAGGACTTGAGGGAGGAACAGAGCGTTACTGGGTTGATGATGAAGGCGAGTGGCATATGATATGGCATGAACATCCCATGCCCGAGGAGTTTTGGAGGTCGCGCAAGTCTAAGTAAATCGATTTTGATGAATTTTTGATATATCGATATATAATATTGGTATGCATTTGTAGTAATGTGCTTGTTGGCAGGATAGGGCAATTTTAATAAGTAAATATTGCATATTTTTGATAATATTGTTCTGAATTGTGGAAGTGATGTATAAGTATGTATGCCTACAAAGGGATTAAAATAAGAGGATGTGAAGATGTATACGAGCCCTCAGACGATACTTTTCTCTTGCTAGAAAGTTTAGAACATATAAATCTTGCTGGTAAGAGGGCGATAGAGATTGGTACTGGGACTGGGATAATTTCGATATATCTTGCAAAAAAAGGTGCGATAGTCGATGCTGTCGATATAAATCCCCAAGCCGTGTCTTGCGCAAAAAGGAATGCAAAAGAAAATAGTGTTATCATCGAAGTTTACGAAAGTTCCTTTTTCGAACGCGTAGGTGATAAAAAATTTGATTTAATCATCTTTAATCCTCCATATCTACCTGAAGATGAAGAAGATAGAAAATGTGTTGATGTGCTCACTTTGGCTTGGATGGGTGGGAAAGGAGGGATTGAAAAAACAGAAAGATTTCTCTATGATGCGAAGGAATATCTTCGTGAAAATGGCGAAATCTATGTTGTATTATCTTCGTTATCTGAGATAGATAGTTTGTTAAGCAAGTTTTCGTCGATATATGTTTACGAAGTATTATCTTCTGCGAAATTTGATTTTGAAACTATTTACGTCTACAAGTTTAAAAAGAGATAAGTTCAAAAGAAATAAAAGAGACGAATGAAATTTATTCTCTTTTATCTTTTAGGGTGTATTGTGTGTAACCTGCTTTATATCTAGGATTATATTCAGGAGTATGATATCCAGGAATGTGATATTCAGGTGTGCGATAACCAAGCCTTCCAAGCCCAAAGAATAGGAGCGCAATAGAACAAGCGAGTATTATCATGATATTTATTGGAATGCCATTATTTTGAGTTTCGAGTTCGTGCAGATTCATTGAGTAAATCGAGTAAATTGAAGATACTCCATTGTTATTTGTGCTTGAAATTCTGTTTGGATAAAGAGGTGTTGGAGAATTGCACAATTCAAGGCTACCGTTTTGTAGTCTTATGAAAGATTTATCGTTTTGTGAGAAGGTGTATACAACTTTATCGACAACTATGCCTGACGGAGAAATAAGCCTAACTTCGTCCCCCTCATTATTTAAAGTTATGTGAGTTTTGTTGCTTAAGAATAGAGCATATCCATGTGGAGCAAGTTTAGTCCCTGCAGGTAATTTGTATGGTGTTGAGCCGCCTTCTTTATCGTCTAGTTTCCAATTAGACAAGTCAATTTCTGTATCTCCAGGGTTATAGAGTTCAATCCATTCCTTTGTATAAATAGAATAAGGCTTGGGGAGAAACTCTGAAATCATCACATTGGAATAGGCAGAATTATTAGAATACGCAGAATTAGAATTTGCAGAATAAGAATTATACGAATTTGACATGCTTGAATTTTGCGGGCTTGGAGTTGTATTAGAATTATTTGCAGGTGTGTTAGAGTTATTTTGACTTAAGTTATTTTGGCTTGGTGGCGTTGTTGCATTCGAAGGTATAAAGGTATATGCCTCGTCGATTTCGTCAATATCAATCATTTTATATCCTGCTCTAATGTTTACTTGACCTGAGCCATGAGTCTTTTTTTGCAGACCATAAGAATCGTGGTAGATAAAGTAAGTTTTACCGTTTTTAGTGCAGTATCCAATAATAGGAACTGCATGAGTGCCATCGGGTCGGAGCATTTCCACGACTGTAGGACCTTCGATTTGGGCGTATATTATGCCGTTTTGGTGAAGGGCGTTCTTTAAGTTGCTAACTGAGACTGTAAGTTGTTGTACTTCAAGACCATATAGCCAAGATGTGGAGGATACGACATGAGCCTCGCCTGTGATAGGGTCGATTAGAGCTTCAGATGGTGGATGTGTGAGTATTTCTGAATATCCTTTAAGAGAATAAGGAGTGTATTCTTTGGTTACAGGGTCTTTTTCGTTCCAAACCTGCACGCCTACTATAGAGATGTTCGAGAAATAGACATAGGTATTAGGGTCTGTAATGTGTCTTTGCTGGAAAATAAGTTCAAGAGTGCGCGGGTTAGTGCCTCTTTCTTTGCCGCCATGAACAAATGAAGTATAATCGTTCAACTGAACTCCTTTTTTCATCAACCACCAATCAGCAACAGTGCTTGCACTATATGATAGGCATTTAGTTGTTGGGAATGGGCTTGAGTATGTCCAGGGTTCTGCAGGCGAATAGAACGAATTTACGTAATTTACCCAATACGCAGATTCTTCCTGGCTTTTAAATGGCAATTTGTTCCAATTTTCTATGAAGAATTTAGGCGCACCTAAATATTGCAGGTCATCTTCGTTTAAAGGTGTTCTATCGAATTCCCACATATCAAGTAACATGTGATATTCATAATCATGTGCACGAATATAGTAAGTCCCTGTGCCGCTAATCCTTTTTACCATAACATAGAACCAATCGTCTGGTTTTACCTGGACTGATTCTTCAGCATATTGCCTTGTGCTTTTATCATCGTAATAATTTTCAGTTGGCAGACCATTTCCTCTTATGTATAAATCGTAATTTGCGTTCTTCGGTCCGAGGATATCAACTACAAGGGTATTTCCACTACCCTTTACTTTGAAATATTGAATAGAGTCTGAGTTAGAAAGCGAGTAAGAATAAGATGCACCTATGGAAAGTTGAGGTAAATTATTAGGTATGTAGTCTAACTTTAATTTGTATTCAGAATCGTCTCTCGAACCGTATGCAAATACACGAATGTAGTATGTGCCTACATTAACGTTCAATTCGCATTCTTCGGTTGTCCAGATTGTTTCTGAAGATGCGATTTTAGTCCCTGCTGAGTTGTATATCTGAAGGTCGAGGTCTTCCCAAAATTCGCTTATGCTCATTTTGGCTTTAAGTATTCCCGGAGATGGAATTATAACTTTATAGTAATCGTTTCTATTTGAGTTGTAGTCTAAATAACCTGTAAGTACAGTATTTGAGTTTACAAGTTGAGCAGTTGTAAGAGTATCGTTTCCATCTGCTTTTGCGTTTATCGAAAAGATAGATATAATCAGTACCAACACGAGGCTCATTGCAGAGATAATATTATGTGCGTTCATGTATGCACCAATAGAGAAAGAAATCTGGCAGTATATAAATAAAACTTTGCTATCTTCATACTTGTACCTGTCAAATATGAGCATGCAGAATCTTAACATGACACTACCTGGCTGAGTGCTCTCTCTCAAAAGATGTTGAATTAATTTTTAATGAAAGTATTTTTTAATGAATTAGAAAAAAATATTATATGGCAAAAGCAATACTTGTATGCAATGAATTCAATGAGTGGATGTAAGCCTGAAGGCTTGGAGTAGATTGGAGTATGAGGGAGCATAATAGAGCAATTAATGGAGTATCATTATGATGGCGGTTGAAAGTGTTGCACCTGTGCAGAAGTGCTTTCCTTGGGGCGAAATTGACGCTACAATTGAGACAGAGATAGGATATGAGGTTGACAAAGTTACTTATACCATAACTATAACGAATCATATGCCTGATATGATTAAACAGATAAAGATTGTGCCTTCAATCCCTATAGAATCTTTTCTTTTAGATGCCCAAGCTAAATTGCTCGGTCCGATTTTTCCTGGAGAATCTAAATCTGCGGTTTTTAAATTGACGCCTGTAAGTGAATTATGGGAAATTGGAGTTTCGGGGAAGGCGATCGAAGGCAGAGACATAACTATACGAACAATTCTCAGATGTAACAAAGGAAGAGTAAGTTATAATGTGGTGATAAAGAACAATCGCACATATAATATGAAGAATGTTAAAGTAAAACCTTTTTTGCCATCTGAGTTTACTGTTGATGTAAAAGAAAAAACGATTGAGGTTCTAAAACCGCTTGAAAGCGTAGAACTTGAGTTTCGTGTAAGACCGAAAAGCATCCATATACATCCTCTGCGTATGTTTGGTGTGGGTGTGCCAAGCCGGAAAAATGCCCATGTGCCCAAGCCTTACACGGAAGAGGAACTTGCAAATGCACTAAAGAGGAAGTCAGAGCGGAAAGAGGCAGATTTGGAGTATTTCTTTATCGAAGACGAGTTCATGGAATATGACTTTGATTTGGCAGAAGGAGGCGGGAAGGTAGATGAGGGCTTGGCTGAAGTAGAGAAGGTCGTAATAAAGCCCGCAGAGCCAATACCTGAGCCAAAAGAATTTGAAGGATACGAGGAGAATCCAATCGAGGAAGAGTTAGATATAGTAGTAAAACCGATGGGTATGCAGGTTAAGAAAGTAAAGGAGATAGAAGTTGAGGGCTTGGAACTGGAGTTGTAGTTGAGTTGTAATTAAATTTTAAAGATGTATAAATTTATGATGTATAATTTATATTTGTTCTAATATTCTCCAATAGCAGAATAAGAGAGGGGGGATAAAATTGCGAATCATTTTGAAATGTGCATGCGTTCTGTTTATTATACTTCTTGCGTGCGGTTGTACAAGTGTGGAAAAGCCAAAGAAAGAAAAGGATAGTGATAACGACGGTGTGCCGGATTCTAAAGACCCTTTTCCAGATGCAAAGAATTGGTGGGTGAACCTGACTTTTCTTGATGATACTAAGATAAGCGAAGGAGTGTATGAAATTGTGCTTAATACTCCGAATGATGAAGGCGTGATTATAGTTGAAAATTCAGGTATGTTAAACGATACTTTTTTGTTTAATATCGATTTTTGTCCGAACGGTTGGAGCGTAGATTTGGAGAAAACAGAGATGAGCGTATCCACGACCGATGTATTGTGGAATAAGATATTTTTCAAAATACCAACTGAAACAAAAGGGAATTATGAAGTAAAGGTAAATGCAACTTCGAAAGGAGGGAATGTTTATTCTGTGTTAACCTTAAGATGCAATGTAAAGGGTTCGGCATCTGTGGCGCTTGACGGAGCGCAGGCGATTGTAAAATATGTGCTCACAGATACCTCGGGTAACGAGATAGATTCGGGCAGAATCCCAGTTAAGGTTGGGAACGACCCGAACTTGATTGAAGGTTTTTATTTGGGAGTTGCAGGCATGGCAAGAAACGAACAAAAACGGATAAGAGTCCCGCCAGAACTTGCATACGGGACAGACCCTGAGGCACATGAACTTGGAGGGCAGGTCCTTATCTTTGACCTTACCATGATTTATTTTGTTTGAAAATGTTTGAGTATCTTTGAATATAAATGTATGAACAATATTCAGAAGATGATAGATATGTCAGATACAGAAAAAAGAACTAAAAAAGAGAGTTTCGAAGGGCAATCTTACATCGAAGGTTTAAGAAACGAGATTAGAACAATTCGTTCACGTGCTCGTAGAAAAAGAGTAAGAGGAGAGGAACCTACCGCATGCTGGGTCGAAGAGGAGGTACTAAGAGGAGAGGAGACAAAAGCACTTGTGATAATATTTTCTACGGTAGGTTGTTATTTTGCTGAAACCTCTGGGTGTTCTATGTGCGGATATACAAACGAGAGCATAACAGCCAAGCCGAAAATAGAGGAAATAAACAGACAATTTGACTATGCTATGAAAAAATATTCTCCACAAACGAAAGTATTAAAGATTTTTACCTCAGGCTCTTTCTTTGATAAGAGAGAAATTCCAGAAGAGGCACAATACGAAATTCTAGGAAGGGCAAAGGAAAAATTCTCAAAGATAATAGTAGAAACAAGGAGTGAATTTGTTAATGAGAATATGCTTTTAAAAGCAAAGGATAAAGGAGGAAATGTAGAAATTGCGATAGGACTTGAATCCTCAAACGATAATGTGCTCAGGTATTCGGTAAATAAAGGTTCGAGTTTTATGCAATTTAAGAACGCCTGTATGGTTGCAAATAAAGTGGGCGTGTCAGTTAAGGCTTATGTGATTGTAAAACCACCCTTTTTAACTGAAAGGGAAGGGTATTACGATGCATATTGTACAGTTAAAGATGTATGCGAAATCGAAAATATATCTACGATTTCATTCAATCCTGTGAATGTCCAATCATACACATTAGTGGAACGAATGTATTCAAGGGGGGAGTATAGACCTCCCTGGTTATGGACTGTTGCAAAAGTCCTACTTGATTCGAAAAAGGTTGTTGGAGAACGCATAAGATTGATATCAAGTCCGACTGCAGGGGGTACAAGTCGCGGAGCGTATAACTGTGATAAATGTAATTCAAAAGTTCTTGAATCGATAAGAAGATTCTCTCTTAAACAAGATATGGAAATTCTGGAAAAGGTCTTCGAAGAGGGTTGCGAATGTTTAGAATCTTGGAAGGATATATTAGACCTGGAAGGTTTTATGCAATCCTGTGTTCCTATGTCCACATAGGATAGGACTATAGAATAGAAAATGGTATAGAATAAAATGGTATAGGATATGGCATATAAGAATAGGATATATTAATCGAAACAGCCATTTCGAGGGTGGCAATTTACGAAAGGATTATTCGGGATTGATGCGTTATATGTGCGATGTTCGTTGGCATTGATGATACAGATTCCGCACAGGCATTATGTACCACCTATCTTCTTACGGAGATAATTAGAGAACTGAAGGATTTTGATGTTATTGGATATCCGAAACTTGTGAGACTAAATCCGAATATACCATGGAAAACGAGAGGGAATGCAGCCCTTGCAGTTAGAATAGGTCATGGCTTGGGCAAGCCTCAGCGGCTTGGAATGATAGATGGCAGGGAGGTATTATCCTATTCGAGATTTGAGGATTTGACAGAAAGTGAGTATTCGAAGGCGTTTGAAATAGTAAAGGCTCTTGTTGAAAAGTATGCGCAGGTGTATGATGAGAATACAAATCCCGGCTTGGTTGTTTCAAGAAAGAGACCTCCAAGGAGTCTGTATTGGAATGCAGTAAGAAGGGTTGTTAGGATTGATGAAGTTAAAAGGATTTTAGACGATATAAACGCAGATTACCTTGGGTATAAAAACAGTCGGGGAATAATAGGAGCAGCAAGTGCGCTCTCTTGGATACCTCGCGACATTACATATGAGATAATAGCATATCGAAGTAGAGATAAATGGGGTACGCAAAGGTTTGTAGATAGAGAAAGTGTAAAAGAGATGGATAGAAAGTATCCTTCTACATTCAATAACTATGATTATGAAATCGATAGACCTATAATAGCGCCACATAGCCCCTGTCCAATTTTGTTTGGAATAAGAGGAGACAATCCATTTGAACTTGAAGATGCGATGAATATGATCGTTTCAGAGGAGAAAGATAGATGGATAATATACGCCTCGAATCAAGGAACCGATGAGCATATTGAACGAAAGAAGATATGTGAATTGCAAGCCTATACTTCTGCAAGGGTATCAGGTGAAGTTATATCCAAGCCTATGAATATTCGTGGAGGACATGTTATTTTTAGTATCTCAGATGGTCGCGGGAGATTGGAATGTGCAGCATACGAGCCTACAAAATCGTTTCGTGAAATTGTAAGAAAATTAAGGATTGGAGATAAGGTAGAAGTAATGGGAGGAATAAGAGAAGTGCCCTTTACTTTAAATATAGAAAAAATGAGGATTATGGAACTCGCAGAGGTAATGGAAAAGGTTGCGAATCCTGTTTGTAAAAGATGTGGAAAAAGGATGCATTCTATCGGAACAAATGCAGGTTTTAGATGCAAGAGATGTGGTGATAGACTTGCTGTTGAGGATGCAGAGTATCGGAAAGTTGAAAGAGAGGTAAAAGTAGGATGGTACGAGGTTCCTGTCTCAGCTAGAAGACATCTCTCCAAGCCCTTGTGTAGAGGGTTGCCGAAATGAGGATAGTTTAAAGTGCTATTGGAAGTAGATTGCTAAGAATTAGAAAAGTGAAGAGGAGAGATGGAACAATCTTCTAAGTAAAGAAGAAGTAGAAGTAAAAGATTTGTTTTAATTCGAAAGTTGTACTATAACAAATAAATATACTCATGTATATAGAAACTCATAAATAATGAGTTACCCATAACAAAGTGGGTAAGGAAGTTGGGGGCTGCCAGCGTGTTTGGTAAAACAATGAGAAAACTTCTTGCTGTATGTTCGGTAGTTGTAATAATATTTTCAAGTTTGCTTTTCGGCTTGGGCGAGTTTAAGAAACCAGAAAAAGAAGAGGTTGAGAAAAAGGTGATTAATTCGAAAACAGAAAGCGAGCAATCGAATGAACAATTGATATTTTCGGGACCTGAAATAGGAGTAGAAGATGCGCAAGTAGAAATAGAGCCGAAAGTGCAAGAAGTAGTAGAGGATAAAGATGAGAGTTCAGAAACATCAATTTTAGAAAAGGAGACAGAAGATACGGATGAAAAAGTGATAGATTTCGAGAAAGACGAAAATAAAGAATATGTGCAACCAGAATTTGAGATGCCAGTTTTTGAAAATTACGATGAAAAGGCAAAAAATAATGGAAATGATAGGATAATTATAGGAGCAAACAGCACGGGGATGAGAGTGTTCATATGGAATCAGACCGCAAATACCATGGACCCAACAGTTCTTACTCCAATAAATGACGTTTATTCTGTAGAAGCGAGAGCAGAGCACATGCACATTGTGCTAATCCTCTGTGAAAGGAATTACAACTCTAATGAAGTTGATTTGTCTAAAGGGATAGGGAATATGCCTGTAGATGTATATTGGAACAGTTCGACCTCTAACTTGTACACTAACCATACAATAACCAACTCAGGTATGGTAGACCCTCCGAATGGAACTACCCTGTTTAGCATCGATTTGAACCAACCTGCAGGGATATATTTCCTTAATGCTACTTTTGGAGGGTATTCTGAAGGAGGAGTGCTAATGTATCCTCCAAGCCAGATGTGTGTTAGGTTTGCAATTTACAGACCTACTAATGTAACGATAACTGCCACACCTGATATAGTGGTTGTGGGGAATAATCTAAATGTAAAAGGGAATTTGAAGGATAATTTGGGTCAGTATGTGAAAAACGTCCCCGTGAAGTTACAACTAAGGCATATAGAAAAAGGGTTTGTAAAAACCATAACACCTCCAGAATTTTCGACTGACAACAATGGAAATTACAATTTTATACATACTGTTAACATGAGCGAGAATGCAAGCCACTATGCAGTAATTGTAACTTTTGAACCACTTCCCCAAATAAGCGGTATAACGAATTCGAAGATATACGTGGGTTGCACAAATCAGACTACAATCATCATAAAAAGGCTGATTTATTTTAAATTTTCAACAAATAACGAAACAAAGATGGCTTTTAGGAATAAACCAATTACTATATTTGGGAACGTTTTAGATAACATGAACGAAGCACCTAGAGGACTTATCGATGGTGTTATGCAGACATACAAGGTGAGAATTTACTGGGATAGAACCTATTTGAATCCTACAGATGATTATATAGACCCACTTGCACCTTGGAACGAGGACGGCTCAACTCTGCAAGTTCGTGTAGGTAATCCAGAAGTTGTAACTTCGAACAATTCAGGCTATTTCGAAGCAAGACACATCCCTGATTTGAATCATAATCCGGGAAAGGTGAATGTAACTTTCTACTTTGAAAATTCAACGTTCTACGAGCCGGCTTGGGGTATGGACGTTTATGAAGTCTGGGTCCATAGCATGCTTCTACTTACTTATGGTCCAAATAACAAAATATTTAGAAATACTACGATAGCGGTAACAGGTAAATTGTATATAGACCCCACCGAAGACCCACAAGGGGGTTCCGGGTTACCTGACAAGACTGTTAAGTTAGTATGGACAGATGCGCTTGGTAATATAACGAGCCTACCTGATGCACTTACGAATAGCGATGGGATATTTACGGTAACTGTGCCAATACCAAGGAGTCATCCTCTTGGAGTTGCAAGATTGCATGCATCCTACGGCATGGAAGAAAAATATGGATATTTCCCATATATCAAATGTGAGAATACAACTATGTTTAAAGTTGTATCGAATACTACTATAACCATGGAAAATAAGACAGTTTTCAAGGGCGAAACCGTGCAGATTACTGGTATAATTCGTGATGACCAAAATGAGAGACCGAATGTTACGCTCTCTATTTCTATACATGAGTATGGAGTTGATGGAGAACTTGGAAGAGTAGTTACTGGGATTGCAGGTAACTTCTCATATACCTATTATGTGGGGTGGGACAAGAGTGTAGATAATTACACAATAATTGCTAGATTCAAAGGGAATGCAGATGGTGATGGGTCAGGTTGGTATCTTAGTTCACAGGGGACGTGTATATTAAATGTAATGGCAAGGACGAATATAACACGTTTGTCAGTTTCAGAGTTGGTAAGAGGTGAGAAATTTTCTGTGCGTGGTAGATTGTATGAAGATTGGGCGGGCGTGGAAGGCGCAGCAGTAAAAGCAGGTGAACCTGTAAGTATAATACTAGGCAACCGTAATTTAGGTAATGTGCCGGTAAGCACAGAAGGAGATTTCCTATTTGTTGACATGGTGCCAAGCGACATGCCGCTTGGTGAAGTGCCTTTACTTTTATCTTATAATGGTTCTGCATACAAATACAGTCCCTCATCTAACTTAACCTATGTATCCATATCTGCTCGCACAACGATAGAATTTGAATCCATAAGTCCTAATGGAACTGTTACAAAAGGTAAGACGATAATAGGATACGTTGTTCTTCGTGATGATATGGGTGCAAGACTCGACAACAAAACTGTATCGATATATTACAGTATTGGAGATTCAACAGATTTGGTCCTTATCTCTGATAATTGCACAGATTCTTCAGGGAGTGTTAGATTTACCTGGGTATTTAACGATGTGCAGAAAGTAAAACGTGTGATTTGGGCATTCTTCAATGGCACCACGATAACTTTGCAAAATGGTACGGAAGTTGTGATGTATCATGGAGATTCTACGAATTATACATTCGATTACAAGATACCAGTAAAAACCGTTCCCCCTGATTATACTTGGGTATTTATCCTGTTGTTCATAATTTTAATTGCATTGTTAATAATGTGGGCAATATACGAGATAAATAAGCGTAGAGCAATAAAGAATATGCAAAGAATCATAAGAAAGGCAGCAGACCAACTTGTCGCTGGAAATGCATATGCAGCAGTTATTTTCAAGGCATATAGACAACTTGCCGCAACTATGAAGAAATATGGTTACTTAAGGAAAGATTCGGAAACATTCAGAGAATTTGAAAAGGCAATTCGAGTTGCATTACCTATAGATACTCAGAGCATGGATGCGCTTCTTTCAGTTCTTGAAGAAGCAAGGTATTCGAAACACGAAATGAACGAGAATGACAGGGATAGAGCAATAGCTGCTTTAAGAGCAGTGCAAATGTCTTTGCAGAGAGTAAGTCTCTCACAAGATCAGTTAGCAAGAATTCAACAGAGTACGAAAGCGATAGCCGATGAAGATGAGCCTGAGATTCTTGTGAAAGATAAGTCAGGCTTGGTTAAGGTAGATGATACAGTGTTGAGTTCGGCGCCGCCAAGCCCTGTTACACCTCCGGTTTCGCCGGTTCCAAGCGGTGGACCAGTGGGACCTGCTCCTATGCAACAACCACAAATGCCACAACAAGGTATGCCACCACAGCAACCACCAAGATATCCGAACTAATTCATAATATCTCTTTAATTTCACATTTTTCTATTTTATACAAAAATCAATATGAATGTTATATGAAAATACATGAATGTACCAATTTTGAATAACTTTGAAAAAAGAGGAAAAAGTTTCAATTATAATTTAGGTCCTGCCTCTACAACCTCTTTTGGAATATCTTTGAATTTTGCAAAATTCTTGACGAACCTTGCTGCAAGTTCCTTTGCTGCTTTATCGTATTCTTTTGGGTCTTTCCAGGTATTTCTTGGATTCAGTACTTCAGATGGCACCCCAGGACATTCTTCAGGTACAAGTAGGTTGAATATCTCATCTTTTCTATACTTTACATTGTCTAATTTTCCATCTAATGCAGCAGTTACCATTGCGCGCGTATGTTTTATAGATATGCGTTTTCCCACGCCGTAAGGACCCCCTGACCAACCTGTATTTATCAAAAATACATTCGAATTATGTTTTGTAATACACTCGCCGAGCATCTTTGCATATACTATAGGACGCATGGGCATGAAGGGTGCTCCAAAACAGGTGGAAAAAGTGGCTTGGGGTTCGGTAATTCCTCGTTCAGTGCCTGCTAGTTTGCTTGTATATCCAGATAGAAAATGATACATTGCTTGCTCTTTTGTAAGTTTTGCAATTGGAGGCATTACTCCGAAGGCATCTGCCGTAAGGAAAATAACTGTTTTTGGATGTTTACCCAAGCCTGGGATTACCGCGCCAGGTATATACTCTACTGGGTATGCAGCACGCGTATTTTCTGTAAGAGATGCGTCGTCGAAATCTATCTTTCTTGTTACAGGGTCTACTATGACGTTCTCCAAGACTGCGCCAAATTTAATTGCATCCCAAATCTGTGGTTCGTTCTCTTTTTTGAGTTTAATACATTTTGCATAACATCCGCCTTCAAAATTGAATATTCCTTCAGGAGTCCAACCATGTTCGTCATCGCCAATTATGCGTCTATTTGGGTCTGCAGACAGAGTTGTTTTGCCGGTTCCTGAGAGACCAAAGAACAAAGCAGTCTCGCCGTCTTTACCCACATTCGCAGAACAGTGCATTGGAAATATTCCTTTCTTTGGCAGGAGATAGTTCATAACCGTAAAAATCGATTTTTTCATTTCACCTGCGTATCCAGAGGCAATTATCATGACAATCTTCTTATCGAAGTTTACCATGATCGCGGCTTCGGATTTTGTAGAGTCTATTTCTGGGATTGCACGCATGTTTGGTGTGCATACGACAGTAAATTCAGGTGTATGTGTGGCAAGTTCTTCTTCACTAGGTCGAATGAAAAGTTGTTGCACAAATATGTTTTGCCATGCAAATTCGTTTATTACGCGAATAGGCATGCGATACTTTTTATCTGCACCCACAAATCCATCGAATACAAAAATTTCACGATTTTGCAGGTATGCCAACTGTTTCTTATGCAATTTATCGAATACCTCTGGTGTAGTTGGCACATTTACGTTTCCCCAATCGATATCATCATGAATGCTTTTTGTATCCACGATGAATTTATCATTTGGAGACCTGCCTGAATATTTTCCTGTGTTCACAGAAAGCGCGCCTGACTCTGAAAGAATTCCTTCGCCTCTTTGGAGTGCGATTTCTACAAGGCTTGGAACTGCCAAATTGTAATACACCTTCTTTATGTTCAGAATTCCCATTTTCTCTAATTCGGATGCGATTTCTGCATCTGTCTTTCGTAACCTCGGATTCTCTTTCTTTACACTTTCTTGGACTTGAGCAACCGACATTTTACTCCCCCAATGGATATCTCCGAACCCGTATCGCTACTTGAAGATATAACTATTAGGGATTGGTTGCTAATTCTAAAAATAGCAAATTTGTTAATTGATTTAATCAAGTTGACATAATCAAGTTGACAGTAGATAGGAGCATTCTGAACAAAAACCTTAACTTTTACTTCTGCATTGTACCATTCGGTGAGGATATGCTGACGCCAAGAGGTGGCAGGGGGTTAGATTCGAGAAAACTCCAAGCCGCAATGAGAAACATAAAGATGGAAGAGATAGACGATGTCGAAGAAGTTGTGATATATACTAAAGGGAAGGAATATCATTTTGCGAATGCGAAAGTGCAGGCAACCAACATGCAAGGACAGAGCATATATTACATTCTAGGCGAACCTACTGTTACTGATAGAAAGAAGACTGAAAAGAAGGAAGAAAAACCAAAGAAATACACAAAAGAAGATATAGAACTTGTGATGATGCAAGCAGGCGTTTCTGAAGAAGAGGCGATAAAAGCACTTGAGGAGACAGACGGGCAACCTGCTGAGGCTATACTAAAGTTGATGAAGTAGTAAGTAAAGCAGGAAAGCATGCGAAGGCAAACTTTTTCTTTTTTAAAATTATTGTATGAACATGCGCATTGAATACTTTGCCACTTTCAGGTTGATTACAGGATGCACTTGTGAAGAGATACCTATTGGAGAATCGAGCGTTCATGAAGTACTTGAGATTATTTGCATGAAACATCCAAACTTGAAACATGAATTATTTATAGACGATAGATTGCGCGAGGGTAATAAGATATTGCTCAATGGTAAAGATATACGCGCGTTAGATGAATTGACAACACTTGTTCGCGATACAGACGAAATAAGCCTATTTTCTGCTGTAGGCGGTGGATAATTTCAATATTATCATAAATTAGGAACTTACCCATAAAGGTAGTGTGAATGCACAGGATGATATACGAAATCCTGCACTGCATATTCTTGCAGAGTTACTGCATGGAATACCATAAAAGGCATTCTTGTTAAAAGGGGCGAGGCAAGTAGCGAGATAGAGACCGCTGCAAGTCCTACGGCTGCGATTCCAGTTGCAACCAATGCAGGATTTAGAGTTGAGGACGAAATAGATGAAATAGGTGTGGCATTGTACGATGAATGATTTCTTTCAAAAGCAGCCTGTTCTAAAGTGATAAAATCCGCATTTGGCGCCAAAAGTTTCATTCCGAGTGAAAAATTCTCCAGTCCGCCAACTGAGAGTTTATTGTTTAGTATCTCAGCAGATGCGAGGCGCAAATTGTCGAGTGTTTCATCTACAGAAGCAGGCCATAATGCAATAGTAGCGGCTGCTGTAAACATATTCTCTTCGAAAAGTTCTCTCATGCAAGCCTCTGCTCTATTGAACTTATCAGTTACCAAGTCGGGATTGTTTGCAGTAGAAAGGAGCGCAGAAGCAATCACTGAATCTGTATTGTCAGAGTTGCTTCTTGGAGGAAGTCTTCCAAGCCAATCTTGAAATCTTGCTTTTCTTTGTGCGATGGTTTGCTCAGAGGGAGAATCGAATAGCATTAAACCTGATGCAAGAACATTCCCTGTGGATGCTGCATCGTCGAGAATCTTGTTGAATAAATCAGGTCTGTCTTTTATAGGCTTGGACATCAGCAGGATTGCAAGCGCTTTATATTGAGTATCAGGACCGGGTCCAGTTCTGTTTTTTAATAATTCTTTCAGTAGCAACATTGCATCGTTTATTATGTTTTCAGGTGTCTCTTTTAGTTGCACTTCGTTAGCAACAGCAGCCTCGGCTGCAAGAGCAGCAAAGTTATAACCGAAGTATGCGCCTGGTTTAAATTCGTTGACATATCTAACAAACTTTGAGGCTTTTTCTTGGGGATTTCCTTCGATAGACGCCAAGCCTACACAGGCAGAACGAAGATGATATTCTTCGATAAAATTCAACTTTTGAGAAATCATCTTCAAAATCTCAGCAGATTCTTTTGCTTCTGAAGATAAGATACTTCTAAATTTCTCGAGTTTATCTGTTAAATCGAGCCAATCTAAATCTGAAACTTGTGGCATTCTTGCTTCGATTATTTGGAGTGCTTCTTTTCCTTTATAAGTTAATGCAATTGCATCACTTCCTTTTGTTACTGCCCCTTTACCAACCATACCTTTTGCACCATCTTGAACTAAATTAAGAATCTGGTTTCTTATTTGCATCTCTTGCGAAGTAAGAATCTCAATTCTCTTGTCAATATCCATAGTTGCTTTACCTTGGGAATAATATTGATAATCCTGCTTCTCACCTTTAAGAGATTTTAATTGGTTCTTGATGTGCATCAACTGTGATTTCAACTCTGCAATCTTTGCATCTTCTACAGATACGGGCGCGCGCATCACAAGACCGAGAGATATTAACTCTTCGAGTTCTCTATTATTTACCTCTCCACCCTCTGCGATTCCTTTTAGATTTTTTAGTACCTCCAAGCATCTCATTTTTACACCTCTTTATTTAAACTCTTTATTCAAAGTCGATTAATCTAATTCTTTCAGGTTCATTGATTATATTCGGAGAACGGACAAGAATGTCCAAGCCGTACGCATTCTTTTCAGTTGTTACAAACTTATCCTCAATTAGAGCCAATTCGAACCTGGTTGCTACATCGACACGCCTTTCAAAAGGCGAATACTCTCTTTCTTGCATGAGATACGCTTCTGAGATTAGAGCGTCCAAGCCAAACATGAACTCAAAGAAATTACGTTCAAATTGCCTTCTATATTTTTTTCTAACTTCACTTTCTGTGTTGTATATTCTCCATTCTAGGTCGTCGATGTCTGCAAAATGGATGGTTCCATCAGGCGCAATTATAGAATCTTTATCAAGCCAAACGTCATCGTAATCCAAGACTTGATAGTTTCCACCTTTCTCATCGGTAACAAACTTTGTAGTTCGTGCTGCAAGCGTAAGAGCAGCAATCCCGCTTGAAATGTAATTTTCTATGAACTTGTCTATTTCCTCTTTTGATTCTATTCCAAAAATAGAAAGGACCTTTCGAGGTGAAATTCCAAGCGTACAGTCAGAATGGAAGTAGAGTCTAATGTTGCTTGGTACTAGACGAAACTGCTGAGACCATTTACCAGTCCATTTGCGATACCAGAAATAGTCTTTTCTTTCATTGACAATAAAATCTGGAAGTTCGATAGAATATAGCACGGGACATATATAGAAACCGTTAATATTATTCTCGTTCTCTTTGGACAAATCGGTGATATCTACAGAATCGAGCGATTCTTTTGTGCCATGTGCACCGTAGGGTCCATTTCCAAACCATAATTCACCAGTATAAGTGGCTTGGGTTGTTGTGCGCGTTGTCCAATGTTGTGCAATCGGATTTTCCTTGAACCTGGAACCCCATGCAAAATATCCTTTTTCGGGCATCCTAAACCCATACATAGGAGTGCGTGCACCCACTCCTTTTATATCAAGGTAGTATTTCCTATCTGATATGTATGCGTAATATTGAGGTAATAACAGGCTTCTGTTATCATCCTTTAACCCCTCAATAGGTTGTATTTTTGCAAGGAGTTCAGAGGGTACTAGCGAGCGAGTGCTTTCGGGCAAGCACACCAAGCCCCTAAGTTCACGAAGATACGAGCGCATGGATTTACTTTCTTTCATTTCTTTGTTACATTCGCAGAAGTATGCTTGCTCGGTCTCTGCCTTTGCAAGTTTATGTTCTGATTTGTAAGTCGGTTGCCCGTTCATATTTTCACTTTATCTTCTTACAATATCTCTTTTAACCCTTTTTGTTCTAATAGTTTCCACATACATCTTTCCTCTAGGCTGGAAACCAAAAGTTGTTGCTATTCTTAATGAAGGTAGGTTCCAGTCTGCAATCTCGACCATAGCCCAGGTTGCCCCTAGGTTGCTTAATAGACTGAGCCTTGCACGCATTAACTCCTTGCCAATACCTCTTGACCTATAAGCAGGAGCAACGGTTAGTGAATGTAATCTTGCATATTCGTTAACTAAGGTAGCAAATGCAAATCCAACTATTTTACCATTGAGTATAGCAACCACGCCTAAATCACCATGTTTAAGAAGGGCATTAAACCATTTTTCTCCTTTGAGTTTGTAAACCTTCTTTGAAAGTTCGCAGACTGCAGGTAGGTCTTCCTTTTTCATGATTCTAACTATAGAGGTATCGTATGCCTCAGGTTGTATACTTTCGTTTACAAGTATCTTATGCGTTTCATATATGTTGTAAGCGTCAACATCTGCTGTTGGCATCTTTGGATAGCCATAACTTGCATATCCAAAAGCGCCGTACACACCTAATTGGCTTGGGGGAGAAATGGGCTTGTGTCTTACCTCCGAAAAGAAATCTTTTGTTCCTATATATTTTCGCAAATGCTCTGTAACATCTGTATCGTTTGCAAGTATGGTTCCTATTTTTGCATCTTTGTGATAAATCGCAATGCCAATTAGATAGTTGTTAGAAACTGCAACAGCGACCCTATCGCCTGCACTATGTGCTTTGTTTACCATATCTTCAAGAAAAGGTTCAAAGAATTGGCTTGTTCGTCCGCAGAGTGTGGGTAAAGGCTTACCTTTCTTTTGTCTTCTTATAACAAGGTCAGAATAGTTCATCGTGGTAACATGTCTAGGTGCCCATCTTACAAGATAATATGTGCCATAAACAAGACCCACTACACCAAGTGGAAGAAGAATGTAGACGCCCGAAAATAGAAGATAATCTAGGTTTCTATCATAACTTGAATCTGTGGTATCGAATTCGAATATCCAATCGAATTCAGAATAATACCCTTCTGAATAACCTTCGTCATGTTCGTAGTATCTTTCTGCAATTATGTATCCACTTTCTATGTCCATGTAATATTTATCTGTATAGGTTGCAGTAAAACGCCCGTAATCATCGTCTCTATGGAATGTGCCAGAATAGGTAAGTTCTATTGCAGTTCTCGGAAGATATTTTGACCATACGGTAACTCTCGTGCCTGTAACTTCATACTCTTTATCTAGAATTTTCACTCTTTCCCCAATTTCAACATTTGGATTTATCCAGAACCAAACGTTCTTTCTTCCTGGTATATTCTCATCGAGGTCAAAGCCGCTTATATACTCCCCTGTTATTCGTGAAAATGTTATTCTATCGTCTCTGCTTGCATGTGCAGTGGGTTCAGTGTCTGAAGTGTAAGTCCAAGCCCAAGTGTAATGCACAACTGCTTCCTCGCCATTCACTTCTACAATCTCATACCTACCTGAACTTTTCATTTCTTCGTCGTAACCTGCATACCCGCCTTCTCCATTAGTTATGTATTCTCGGGCTTCGTAGGTAAAGAAATCACCTTTGTTCGGCGCGCCCTTGCACTCAATAGGTATGAGGAGAAATATCGAAAGGTATGTTAAAAGGTATATGAAAATTAAAACTATTTTTGTTGACGAAAAAGTTTCTGTTTTTTGTTTCATTTCCTCACAGATGCGATTACTATTTTCTGTGGTAATAAATCTTTGGAATATTTTTTCCATCGTAATATCCTAAAATTACTTCCTCTCGGAGAAAAGTAAAAGTTCTCCTGAGAAGATGAGGATACTAAACAAGAAAAAGTAAGGTAGAGCATAAGAGAGGTGGAAGCACAAAAATAAGAGGTAGGCAAAATAAATAAATAATACTGAGCAGGTTACTGATTTGATGATTAGTATAAATGTGCGTGCAAGAGTTGTTTTTTCTGGTAAAAAGACACAGGGTATTGGTCTTAGAAAGAAAGTTAAAGAGAAAGCCTTACTTCTGGGATTAAGAGGATGGATAAAGAATAAAGATGATGGAAGTGTGGAAGCGGTTTTCGAAGGGCAAAAGGAAAAAATAGATAACATAATCGAATGGTGTAAGGGCTTGGATATTGCAAAGATAGATAAGGCAGAGATAATCTGGGAGCCTCATACGGGCTCTATGAACGATTTTGAAGTCATTTCTTAATTTTTAACTTAAGTTTTTTAGATTTTTGAAGTCTGTAATGAGGTAAGCATAATGTAGGGTGCGTAATGTGCACGTAACCTCCTAAGTAAACCAAATTATTTATACACCAGTTCTATTTTAACTGCGATGGAATTTAAACTTGTATCTGACTATTTACCTCGTGGAGACCAGCCAAAAGCGATAGATGCAATTGTAAGAGGTATTAAGGAAGGTAAAAGGTTTCAGACTTTGCTTGGCGTAACAGGCTCGGGAAAGACATTTACACTTGCAAATGTGATTGCAAAGGTGCAAAAACCGACGCTTGTGATTTCGCACAACAAGACACTAGCGGCTCAACTTTGTTCTGAATTTAGAGCATTTTTTCCCGATAATGCAGTTGAATATTTTGTGAGTTACTATGATTATTATCAGCCAGAAGCGTACGTGCCGCAGACAGATACCTACATCGAGAAAGAGACATCTATAAACGAGGAGATAGATAGGTTAAGGCATGCAGCCACGCAATCGGTTCTTTCACGAAGAGATACCATCGTTGTAGCTTCTGTATCATGCATATACGGCTTGGGGTCGCCAAAAGACTACAAGCAACTTGCGCTTACACTACATAAAGGGGAAAAGATAAAGCTAGACTTGTTGTTAAAAAAACTTGTTGAGATGCAGTATGAGCGTAACGACACTGCGTTATATAGAGGTAAGTTCAGAGTGAAAGGGGATACACTTGAACTTTGTTCGATAGATGAGAAAAGAGTACTCCGGCTTGGATTTTTTGGAGATGAGATTGAAAGGATAGAATATTTAGAACCCACAACAGGAAAGATAATGGGGGATATTAACGAAATTATGCTTTTTCCAGCAACACATTTTGTAACACTTCCTGAAAAGATGGATAAGGCGTTAAAGGAGATAGAAAGAGAACTTGAAGAAAGGTTATCGGAACTTAAGTCAGAAGGTAAGTTACTTGAAGCGCAAAGGCTGGAACAAAGGACAAAGTTTGATATAGAGATGATAAAAGAGATAGGATACTGTTCTGGGATTGAGAATTATTCTCGTTTTTTTGATGGAAGAAAGCCAGGAGAGACGCCAAACACTTTGATTGATTATTTTCCTGATGATTTTCTACTTATCATAGACGAGTCTCATGTAACGATACCGCAGTTGCGTGGTATGTATGGCGGGGACAGGTCAAGAAAAGAGAATCTTGTAAAGTATGGTTTCAGGCTACCTTCTGCGTATGATAACAGACCTCTTTTCTTCGAAGAGTTTGAAAAGAAAATCAAACAGGTAATTTTTATGAGTGCAACCCCTGGGCAGTATGAACTTTCGCATTCTGAGCAAGTAGTCGAGCAGATAATAAGACCTACGGGCTTGGTTGATCCCGAAGTGGTTGTTAAGCCTACAAAAGGACAGGTTGACGATTTATTGAATGAGATTAAGAAGAGGGTGGAGAAGAGCGAGCGAGTGCTTGTTACTACACTAACGAAGAAAATGGCTGAAAACTTATCAGAATATCTGTCAGAGGTTGGAGTTAAGGTGCACTATTTGCATTCTGATATCGAAACTATAGATAGGATAGAAATACTACGAAACTTAAGGCTTGGAGAATATGATGTTGTAGTTGGAATAAATCTGTTAAGAGAGGGCTTGGACTTGCCTGAAGTTTCACTTGTTGCTATTTTAGATGCTGACAAGGAAGGTTTTTTAAGGTCAGAGGTATCGCTTATCCAGACAATAGGTAGAGCAGCAAGGAATGTATCAGGGCAGGTAATTATGTATGCAGATAAAATTACAGAATCTATGAAAAGGGCGATTGAGGAAACAGCAAGAAGAAGGAGAATGCAGATTGAATACAACCTGAAACATAAGATAAAACCCGAAAGTATAAGAAAAGAAATTCGAGACATTGCAGAGGCGATAGCAAAAGGTGAGACAGAGATGGTAAGATTTGGCGATACGAATATGGTAGATAAGAATCTACAGGTTGAGAGCGAAGTCCTTATTGCGCAATTAGAGGAAGAGATGTATCTTGCAGCAAAGAATCTTGAATTTGAGAGGGCAGCATTTATAAGAGATAAAATAAAGATGCTTCGTGCGGGGAAAGGGGTTATGGAGGCGAGTAAGATATCGAATGGAAGTTTGCTTAATTCACAAAAGGAGAGGAAAAAAGGATTGAAAATTTGGCGCAAACAAAACAGACAAAACGCAGATAGAAATTAAAAATGGTGAGGTTATGTCAAAGGACAAAATCACAATTAGAGGAGCAAGAGAACATAACTTGAAAGATGTAAACTTAGAACTTCCGAGAGATAAACTCATAGTTATTACGGGCATATCGGGCTCGGGAAAAAGTTCTCTTGCATTCGATACGATATATGCGGAAGGGCAAAGGAGGTACATAGAATCTTTATCCTCGTATGCTCGGATGTTTTTAGGACAGATGGACAAACCGGATGTTGATTATATTGATGGTCTTTCGCCTGCAATATCAATTCAGCAACGAACAACTTTGAAGAATCCTCGTTCTACGGTTGCCACGGTAACTGAAATCCATGATTATCTCAGGTTGCTTTATGCAAGGCTTGGTAAACCATACTGTTACAAATGTGGTAGGGAAATTTCAAAACAGAGCCTGGACCAGATAGTTGATGCAGTTCTTAGACTTCCTGAAGGGACAAAAATATATGTTATGGCGCCACTTGTAAAAGGTCAGAAAGGGAGTTACAAAGACCTTCTTGAGGAACTGCATAAGGAAGGATATTCGAGAGTTCGTATAGATGGGCATATCTGTGAATTAAGAGATATAGGTATGATAAAATTAGAAAAGAACAAGAAGCATACGATTGAACTTTTAGTTGACAGGTTGGTTATCTCTCAAGATATTAGAAAAAGGCTTGCTGACTCAATCCAAGCCTGCCTTGAAAAGACGAAAGGAAAGGTTTTGATAAATTACATCTTAGGCGAAGGGGAAAGTCAGGAAATGCTTTTTTCGGAAAACATGGGCTGTCCTGAATGCGGAATTTCTATGGATGAACTTTCACCAAGGATGTTTTCATTCAACAATCCGCAGGGCGCATGTAGAGAATGTTCCGGCTTGGGCGTTATGATGCATATAGACCCAGACCTTGTTATACCAGATAAGAATAAATCCGTGTTCGATGGGGCTATAGTACCCTGGAACGACCCAATTGGAAAATACTACACTCAGATGCTCGAAGGGGCTGCAAGAGAATATGGTTTTGACCTCTACACGCCTATTAAAGAACTTACTAAAGAACAACTTGATGTAATTCTATATGGAACAGGGAATAGGTTGGTCAAGGTAGAACTTGAGAGTTGGGATGGCAACACACATCTTGAAAGAATGCAGATTTTTGAAGGAGTGATAAACAATCTTGAAAGAAGGTTTAGAGAAACTAAATCCGAAAGTATGAGAGAATGGATGATGCAGTTCATGTCTCAGAGTGTCTGTCCCTCGTGCAATGGAGAACGATTGCGTCCTGAATCGAGAGCAGTTCGTGTTGGCGAGAAGTCAATCACTGAAGTTGTAAAAATGTCCATTCTGCAGGCGTACGAGTTTTTCTCGAATATGAAATTAAGCGAAAGAGAAGAGTTCATTGCCAAACAGATTTTGAAAGAGATAAAGGAGAGACTGCGTTTTCTTATAGATGTCGGCTTGGAGTATCTTACGCTTGATAGGTCGGCGAGTACTCTTTCAGGGGGTGAAGCGCAGAGAATACAACTTGCAACTCAAATAGGCTCTTCGTTGGTAGGAGTGCTTTACATCCTTGACGAACCTAGCATTGGGTTACATCAGAGAGACAACAAAAGATTGATTTCCACCTTGAAACATCTTCGAGACATAGGTAATACCGTAATAGTAGTCGAACATGATGATGAGACAATCCTTTCCTCGGATTATGTTGTTGACATGGGACCTGGAGCGGGAGTGCATGGCGGCAAGGTTGTTTCTCAAGGAAGCCCTGAAGATGTAATGAAAGATACGAATTCTCTAACTGGGGATTATCTGTCAGGGCGAAGGTACATTCCGCTTCCTTCTAAAAGAAGAAAAGGGAATGGTAAGGCTCTTGTTGTGAAAGGTGCGAGAGAGAATAATCTAAAGAATATAGATGTTCGCATACCGCTTGGTCTGTTTACTTGCATAACAGGCGTTTCAGGCTCAGGAAAATCTACGCTCGTAGATGAGATATTACATAAGGGCTTGGGTAAACTTCTATATGGTTCGAATGTGCGACCTGGTGCTCATGATTCGATTGAAGGAGTGGAATATTTGGACAAGGCAATTATAATAGACCAATCACCCATAGGAAGGACACCGAGGTCAAATTCAGCAACTTACACGGGTGTTTTTACACCTATAAGAGAACTTTTTGCAAGGACGCCAGAGGCAAGAGCAAGAGGCTATAAAAGCGGTCGGTTCTCGTTTAATGTAAAAGGTGGAAGATGCGAATCATGCGAAGGTGATGGGATAATAAAACTTGAAATGCACTTCTTGCCCGATGTGTATGTTCCATGCGAGGTTTGCAAAGGAGAAAGATACAACAAAGAAACCCTCGAGATAATATACAAAGGAAAGAACATATCAGAAGTGCTTAATATGACGGTTGATGAATCTTTGGAATTTTTTGCAAACATTCCACAGATAAAAAACAAACTTCAGACGATAAAAGATGTTGGCTTGGGTTATATCAAACTTGGTCAGCCTGCAACCACTCTATCAGGCGGTGAAGCACAGAGAGTTAAACTTGCAACCGAACTTTCAAAGCGAGCGACTGGCAGAACGCTCTATATGCTTGACGAGCCTACCACAGGACTTCATTTTGCAGACATTCAAAAACTTTTGGATGTTCTTTGTAGGCTTGTAGATGCAGGGAATACCGTAGTTGTAATAGAACATAATCTTGATGTTATAAAGACGGCAGACCATATAATCGATCTCGGACCTGAAGGAGGGGATGCAGGCGGCGAAATTGTTGCCGAAGGTACGCCCGAAGAAGTTGCAAAGAACCCTCGTTCTTACACCGGAATGTTTCTTAAAGAGATAATTGCAAGAGATGTTCAAAGAATGGAAACTAGAAAAAGAGTAAGCGAAGGAAAGAAGAGTGGGAGTGCTGAGATAGTTGCTTGAGGAAGCAAAAGTGCAAGCGTTACCTGAAGAGCCTGGCATCTACATGTTCAAGGATGAAGATGGAAATGTAATCTACATAGGAAAAGCAAAGAACATTAAAAAAAGGATATTGGGGCATATCTTCCATGACCCAAAAGGTTCTCAGAAAGATTCTGCGATGTTCGAAAAGATATCAGATGTCGATTTTATAATTACCCATTCTCCATCCGAGGCTCTATTGCTCGAATCTCATCTTATAAAAAAACACAGACCTAGATACAACATCGTTATGAAAGATGACAAATCTTATCCATACATAAAAATGTCAAATGATGATTTTCCTTATGTTACACTTACCCGCCATATTAGAGACAATAACGCCAGATATTTCGGCCCTTATCCAGATGTATCCTCAGCAAGATTTTCAATTAATCAACTAACAAAACTCTTTGGTATAAGGACATGCAAAGATAAAATCGATGAAAAAACAAAAAAGAGACCTTGTTTAAATTATCATATAAGGAGATGTTCAGCGCCTTGCTCAGGTGCCATTTCGAAAAAAGAATATATGGAACAAGTAAGAAGATTCTGCAATTTTCTCGAAGGAAAGAGAAAAAATGTAATAAACGAAATGAAAAAAAAGATGGAGGAATGTTCAAAGAGGTTAGAGTTCGAACGTGCGAAAGTAATTAGGGATGCTCTTTATGCTTTCAACAAACTAGACGGTCAGCAGGCTGTTTTCACGCATGAAGATGAGTTTGACGTTCTTGCACTCGAAAGAGATTCAGAAATCGCATGTGCTCAAGTTATGCATTATACAAATGGAAAATTATCGGGAAAGGAACATTTCATACTAGTAGGTTGTGAATCGTCTTCAGAAAAAGAGATTGGATTGTCCTTCCTTAAACAATACTATTCAACAAAAGCAGTGCCAGAATCAATTATCCTTTCTTTCAACCTTCCAAAAGAGGAGATTTCAGAGATAGAAACTTTTCTTAAGGAAAAGAACGAGGATTTTAAATTCCTAAACTCAGATGGAAAAGAAAATCTTCTGGAACTTGCAAAGAAGAATGCAAAATTCAATCTTGATATGAATAATATAGAGGAAAGATACAGAAAAGAAAAGTTCTCGGTAAATGCATTAAAAGAGTTGCAATATGCCCTTCTCTTAGATAAACTCCCTATGAGAATAGAATGTTTTGACGTATCAAATCTTGGTGATAAATATGCTGTCGCGTCCCTAGTTGTATTTGATACCGGCTTGGGGAATAAGAAAGAATACAGAAGGTTCAAGATTCGTAAAGAAGGACAGAACGACCTTGAGATGATTGCAGAAGCAGTTAAGAGAAGATACTCAAGAGTTATCGAAGAGAACGCAAAACTGCCTGATTTAATTATTGTCGATGGAGGAAGGAACCAGGTTGAATTTGCAGCAAGAGAACTAGACAACCTAGGGCTTTCTATCCCACTTGCAGGCTTGGCAAAAAAATATGAACATATCTATCAGAGAGAAAGAGCAGAGCCTATAATTTTGAAAGATAACTCAGCAGCCCTCTTTCTTGTCCAGCGTATTAGGGACGAAGCACACAGATTTGCTCAATCGTATCATAAGAAATTAAGGGATAATGCACTTGAAGAATCTGCATTATTGAATGTAAATGGTATCGGCGATAAAAGAAGAAAAGCGCTCTTGAGTAGATTCGGCTCACTTGATGCAATCAAGCAAGCAAAAATCGAGGATATCGCACAAGTAAAAGGTTTCTCAAAAAAATCGGCAAAGAGATTAATTGAGGAGATTTCAAAATAAGATTTCAAAAATAGAGTTCGTTATTGTAGAGCACAGAAAATATTTCGTAAAGTAGAACATAAGGGAGAGAGAGCAAAGTTAACAGACAAGCAGGTAAGATGGATATGCAAGGATGTGGTAGATGTAGGGGAGTATGATAAATTGTGGATCTCGAGACATTACGAAGTAAGCGTAAGGAGAGTAGAACAATGGGTGAAGATATACATGGCTGTGGAGGAATATCCTAAGTTAAAAAAATAATAGAAGGCAAAAATCGGCGCCATTGACCGAAGAGGAGAAGAGAATAATCGATGAGATTTGGAGAGAGAAACGTTTTGGAACTAGGCTATAAAGAGTTGAAAAAAAGAGAAAAACGGATTCCCTATCATAAGGTATACAAATACATGGTAGAGACAGGAAAGATGATACCAAATCCAAATAAGCAGAGGAAACGTAAGAGATGCAGATACGAAAGAGGACACACATTCAGTTTAGTATATGGATATTGGCATAGAACAACAGAGGAGCATCCACATGAAAAGTTTGGCTTGATGATGCAAGTAGATTTGTGTTAGCAGGTAAAGAATTTGAACATGCGACTTCCAAGGTTTCTTAGAAGAAAATGGTATTTGTTACATTCCTTCAAGACTAAACAATCCACAAACCAATGGAAAGATAGAAAGTTTTTGGTTAGAGTAGGGCAGAGACCGTTGGCGATTGGGGTCAATCGAAGGTTTCATTCAATGGTATAACCAACGAATGCACGCTGCTCTTTAGGTAAATATTGGCGAATGTCCTCATGAGGCAGTGTTTAGAAAAAGCGAACCTGCTAATTTACTTGGACTCCTTGCGAGGTGCTTCAATGAATAACAAATTCTTGCGAAATAATTTTCGTGCTCTACATCTAAAAGTTAGAATAAAAGAGCCATTAATCTTGGTGCGATTAATAGCCAAAGAATCATGAATAAGATGGTAAAAGACATTGCCCTTGAAGTGTATTTTACATAATTCTCTTTTTTCTCATTTGACAACTTGAACTTAGAAAATAGAGTATCGAGCCAATCGCGGAAAATAAGCCCGCCGTCAAGTGGCGTTGCAGGAAGGGTGTTTGTTATTCCTACCATAAGATTTAACCAAAAGAGCCAATAGAACGCGTTCGCACAGACCCAGAATAATTCAGATGGCAATATTGCAAGTGGTCCTGTAATTACGAAATTCATGGTAATAGACGAAGGAAATGGAGATAGTCGTTGCAGTGGAAGGAGTATGTAGTTTATCGAATAGTAGAAGAATATGAATGGATTACCATTAGCAGCCTGAAATGGATGTGCTAAAGATTCTTTAAATGAGTTCGCATTTATAGAAGCCACACCTAAATACCCTTTTCCTTTATATTCGTTCTCGCCAGTTACAAAACTTTTATCGACGAGAATTACATAAGCAATGTATTCTTCTTTTCCATCCTTAACTGCGTTTACACGAAGTAAATCATATGCATGCGTTCTGTCCATGAAATCTGTAAAATCTGTAGGACCTTTTAGGTAGGTTGCATTAACTTCATCTATGCTTCCATTTGATACTTTTGCAATACGATAAATAAGCATGCCGGGCGAGATGCCTGCAGATTTAACACCCCAAGCCGGAGTACTTTTTTCAATTTTATTTATTATAACAGAAGTCCCGAAACCTGGCGTTGCTATACCTATATCTTTACTATCTTTCGTGAAATTTGATAGGTCTTCTAGCGTTATGTTAAAAGTTCGTGTCGTGCCTTCTATATCCATTAATACAGAAACATTATCTCCGGGCTTATGCTCAGTTAAAAATTTATAGTATTCAATCGGAGAACTTGCAGATACAGTGGTTGAGCCGTCAGTAATGCTTAAAAATGACATTTTTGTGCTAATTCCTGCAAATTCTGCATTTGAGTTTGGGTGAACATAGGCTACTTGGGGTGATAGAACAATTCCAAGCCGTGTAGGTACGCTTGGTTCTGAATCTAATATATAGATTCTATGAACAAGAGTGGTATTATCCCCTATGGTGTATGAATCATCGACCTGAAGTGCAAGCCTTTTCCCAGATGTTTCGTTAAGCATTTTGCCATATTCATATAGGTCAGAAACATTATACCATTGTGATGTGAGTTCTTCATTATCCACAAGATAAGCGCCTACAATCCCCATGCCAGGCAGAAGTTCTTTTTGCATAGCCGGCGAATCTTTTACAATTTGAGTTACGATAATTCCATCATGCACAGGGGCGACAGAACCCATGAATACCCATGAAAAGAGTAACGCACAGAATAAAGAAAAGATTACATTTGTCGAAGGACCTGCAGCAAATACTCGCGCACGTGTTCTTTTATCGACAGCCATCATTTGAGTTTCGTCAGGTTCTACGAACGCACCTATGGGGACAACACAAAATAGCACACCAAGTGATTTAATTGCAATCTTACCTACACGGGAAAGAATACCATGAGCAAACTCATGAATAACTATAGCTACTGCAAGTCCAAGTATGCCGTACCATATTGGAATATATGGATTAATTCCAGGCAAGCCGATAATCATCTGAGGTGTGGGCGCTGAACTTTCGGGGATTTCAGTTGCCATGATATCTTCTATTAATAATAAAGCCATGTTGAAGAACATGGAGATGATTGCAATGACTATTGCAATTGTGCCGTAGGTTTTCCAAAATGTCCCCCTTTTTGCAATTCTATCTATAAGTTTTTTACCTTTTTCAGTACGCCACATGAGGAAAGGACCCATCATCTGAAAATCGTATCTTTCCAAAATTCCAAGCCGTTGATATACATTTATCTTATCCTTTGTTTCATTTAAAAGATAGAGTTTTTCGTTATCTTCGATAAACCAACTTTTTGTTTCCTCTTTCTTTTTATCTTCTTTTTTTCCCTCTTTTCCTTCCTTTTCTCTTCTTTCTGAATTCTCAGAATGCGCATTATGTGCATTTTTAGTATCTTCGTTTTTAATCTCGAGATTACTAGTATCTTTACCTTCTATATTCTTTATATCATCTATACTTTTACCATTTGAGTCTATTGAATCTTTTTTTCCTTCATTTGCAGACTCCTCTTCGGTTACAATTCTTGCAGTTATGGATAGAGGATAGTTGTTATCACGAAATGAATTTTTAATAGAATCAGAAATAATTCCTGATTTTAGCTCATCTTTGCATTCGATAGGTAATGAAAAAAGATATTTTCTCCAATAGCCTAAGATTGCAATACCAATATATA
>Ga0078972_1002608_pt1 | contig 58795 bp, 38 predicted proteins | sample YelNatPaOPGAMG01_FD_67568 | JGI IMG/M metagenome (GOLD analysis project Ga0078972, IMG submission 67568) | Hot spring thermophilic microbial communities from Obsidian Pool, Yellowstone National Park, USA - OP-RAMG-01 (SPADES assembly) (version 2) | ecosystem: Environmental > Aquatic > Thermal...
AGCAGGTTATGACACGACTCTTCCATCAGTTCCAACGAATCTCTCAGCCACTGCTATTTCTTCATCCCAGATTAATCTTTCTTGGACTGCTTCTACTGATAACGTTGGGGTTAGCGGTTATAAAATATATCGTTGCCAAGGTTCGGGTTGTACTCCGACAACGCAGATTGCTACGTCAGTCAACAATTCCTATTCAGACACGGGGCTTACTCCATCCACTACCTATGTCTACAGCGTGGCTGCCTATGATGCGGCTGGAAATGTGTCTGGCCAGTCTTCTTCAGCTTCGGCCACCACTATGATAAGCCAAGTTAATATTTTGTTCGAAGAGCCTTTTGAAGATGAAAACTTTTCTTCGAGAGGTTGGTATGACGAACCAAGGGGAACAATAAGTAATACCGTTTATAGAGTAGGAAATGGATCTTTTGAATGTCGTTTTTTAGCTGGAGGGCAGGGATGTAGCGGAGGAGCTCCTGCAAGACACCTATTTTCTGCTAGTAATTCAGTTTATGTAAGTTTTTGGATCAGATTCAGTTCTAATTGGGTTGGTTCAGGTCGCCCATATCATCCTCATATTTTTTTAATTTTAAGTGATCAAGATGGCGCATATGCCGGGCCAGCATGGAATTTTACGACTGCTTATATTGAAACTAATGGGCTTACACCCAGACTTGGTCTGCAGGATGCGAGGAATATTGATACTGGAAATATTGGAGTTAGTCTCTGTAATATAACTGAAAACAGAGCGGTAAATGGTTGTAATGGGAATTGCGATCCAAATCCAGCCTCAGATTGTTATTCTTCCGCCGGCTATTGGTATAATGGAAGACTTTTTGATGCGAATATGCCTGTATTTACAAAGGAAAATTGGCATTTCGTTGAGGCTTATTTTCAGATGAATTCCATTTCCGCCAGTAAAGGACAACCAGATGGAATTGTTCAGCTTTGGGTTGATGGCCAGCAGGTTATAAATCGCCAAAATGTGATTATTCGAACTAATCAGCACCCAATTATGAAATTCAACCAGTTTATCATTGCTCCTTGGATTGGAGATGGTTCACCGGTTGACCAGACTTTTTGGATAGATAATTTAACAGTTGCAACCTCAAAACCTGGGGATACATCTCCTCCACGCCCCCCTTCCGGTTTAAGAATCCGATAGCGTTAAATAAAAAGATGCACTTTCCGTATGGGTGAAGCCCATAAAATCCTTTAAAATGTAATTACTAACCAATTTGGTAACGGTTTAGTAGAATAATCAGTCAAGGTCGATCCTTTTACTAACTATTTACCAAAACCGTTCCTCTGACTAATGATAATAAAAAAGCTATTATCCAATATCCAAGAAAGGCTGACTATAGTTCTTGAATATGAGCGAATTAAAAACAAAATGTCGAGAAAAATAGATTATTTAACACCAAATCAGAAATTGTTAAACCCCCACACTAAAATTTGTAAAATTTATGGTGTGGGGGTAAAATTAACAATAGAAGATTCTTTAAAAGAGAATCTATAAAAAGTCGAGAACCATCAGCTAAATTAGGTTGATCAATTGATGGAAAATTAACAATCAATTCTAACCCATTCGTTACCGAATTGGTTGGATAGTACAATTAATTTAATGAATTGGAGGTTGTATATGTTATATGCTATGTTAAGAACAATTATCCAAGCCTTCTTAATTTTAAATTTTCTTACAATATTTCCTCTGTCGTTATTTGCTGCTGCTCCTGAAATATTTAGTGTAGATGGGGAAGTCCAGAATGGTTCTATCATGACCATTTATGGCCAAAACCTCATAGACGAAGACAAGACAAATTGGCTTCCCATGTTTAAAACAGGAACAGCTTATGGATTTGAAGGAGGTTCGTATACCGGAGATGGATATGACGCTGCTCCTGATGAAATGGTTCACGGTACGAGAGGATATGATAGCAATGTAAAATTGTCGGGAAATCAATCAATTTATGGGAAGGTTACTTACCCGGGTAAAACAGGGGCAGGATTTTACCATCTTGTAAGTGGCAACGATCTTTATGTGCGGTTTTATACTCGTTGGCATTCAGCAGGAAGTTGGAAATGGCCTGATAACTATATAAAGATGACAATGTCAGGGGGGACTACTCCACAGTTATACTTTCAACCAGCTCATACCTCTGGTTCTACATTGCCGACATACATAAATATGGTATATGATAGCGCCTCGCATTTTTATCCAATATCAAATTTTTTACAAGATAATAGATGGTATTGCATAGAGGTAAGGTATAAAACTAGCCCACCTACGAACTTTACAGCATGGATAGATGGGATGCAAGTGGCAAGTATTTCAGATCATAGTTCATCTGGAACCACATCTGTTCTATGGTTTGGAATGATTAATATGTGCTGCCAGGGAGCTGACTTTGATTTAACAAATTGGATAGATAACTATACAGTATCTACCTCTCGTATTTATTGCTCTTCTATTATAGAGATTGGGAATAATTCTAATTATGATTTGGCAACAAAAGTTTATCAAGCACCCATATTCCTAAGTGATACCTCCATTCAAATAAATGTGGATCTTACTGGTCTTGGCCCGGGTCCATATTATCTGTGGGTGACCAACAACAGACAAATAAGGAGCTCAGCATACTTAATTAGTGGGAGAGATCATTCTCCGCCGAGTGCACCTTCTGGGTTACGGATAATCAATTAATGAGTGTTTCTTGGTGATCTTTGAATTAAGGTGAAGAGATGACCGACGCTCAGTCGGAGGCAATCGGAGGTTGAACCTCCGACTGAGCTATACTTAAAATTGTAAAAAGACTACTTGTAAAGTTTCACTAGGTTATTAACAGTTGGTAAGTTCTTTCTCAATGAGTTAATCAACACCCGGTGTTGATTAACCAAAAGTAAATGCGGATGGTTCCCTTCAATCCAATTCTCCAGCAATCAACGTTGGTGCGGATTTATCTCCCCTTGGCATCACTGCTTTAAATTCAGACAGATGGGGAACTTCCCGTCCCCAAGGCTCTGGTTGGGATATTGGTGCTTATGAATATGTAGAAGTTGCACCGCCTGACACTACCCCACCTGCAGCACCAAGGAATCTTACAATACTTTAATCAATTAAAAATTTTCAATTTCCAATTTACCAGTTACAATTTTAAATTTTAAATTATAAATTTTAAATCAAATCTAAATTTATGCAAAGATTACACAAAATAGTTTTATTAGTTTCCATTATTTTCTTCCCCTTTTTTATTACTGACCGAGTCCTGGCTGAAATATATTGGGTTTCAAACAATGGAACTCAAACCAACATCAACAACTGCAAGGGCTCTATTCCGCTTTTAGGAGTCTCCTGTTGCACCCCGGCAACCTTATTTAATTCAACCTCCCTTACAGGTGGAGATATTGTTTATTTTCGTGGTGGCGATGGGGGATTGTATACTTCTTCAGCTGGCAATGAATATGGAAAACCGGCCTATTATCCACATAGTTCAGGAACAAGCTGGGATAATCCACTTGTGTTCAAAGCATATAATAATGAAAAAGTGGTTTTCAGAATGGGCAATCGATACCCAATTTTAGGCATAAGAGATACAGATTACGTAACGCTGGATGGTTTTACCGTGTGGATGGATAGTTCGTTTGGCAATGTATCATTTGGGCCTTTTGTGACTTATTCAAGTAGTAATAAAAGACTTAAAGGTATTCGGATCCTTAATATGATTTTTGAAGGAGATACAGGTTATAATGGTGATTTAAAAGTTCTCGCACACTTAACCGATCTTGAGGGATTTTTGGTTTCAAACTGTCTTTTCAGAAATAATGTAGGTACTGGCGGCGATCTCGGTAATGTAGTGGGGCTGGATACTTACAATACAAGAGATTCTACTTCTCCGGCTATTGAGGCAGTGATTGAGAAATCTACTTTTTATAATATCACTGGTGCTGCCATAAATTTTAAATCTGGCGGTAAATCTGAAAATCAGTGTTTCAATTTAATAATAAGACAGAATTTATTTTACGATGTTGGTATAAATACTCCTAATCCAGCCGTTAGTATTGGTTATGATTCAACCGGTGCTCAAATTTACCAAAATTTGTTCATTGATAGCGGAGTAAGCAGATCTGACGCTATTGGCACGGATAATACTAAAATTTACAACAACACATTTATCGGTCATATGGATGTTAATTTTGGCGGAACTGCAAATACCAATATCAGCAATTATTATAATAACGGCTTCGTTAACAATGAGTGGTACAATAATATTTTTAGGCTTAAAACTGCTAACAATTATGTCATTGATGTGATGGGTTTAGGAAACACACCAAGTTATTGTAATCATAACGGCTATTACGGTTATCCTCCAAGATTTAGACTTGGAAGCGACACTTACAATAATTTATCTGCATGGCAAGCTGCCGGATGGGACACAAATAGTTTCACAGCCGATCCGCTTTTTGTTAACTATACAGGCGATGAAACTGGAGATTATAGACTACAGTCTGATTCCCCATATCGTAATGCAGGAAGAAATGGTATAACATTGGGTGCATATATAATGGGAAATGAACAAATTGGGTATTCTAGAGAAGAACACCCAGACACCACGCCACCAGCGCCACCAACAGGGGTGACGATTAGTTAAAGATTTAACATGAAGTTAAAAATTGAAAGTTATAATATGGCAAAATTAAAAATCCTGATAATCTCCTTTTTTATACTCTCAGGCTTTTTCTGTTTTTCTCAAACCTCCCACGCCGCGGATTATTATGTTTCTCCGAGTGGAAGTGCCAGCTGGAATCAATGCACAAATATTAACACTCCCTGTTCAGTTTACACAGCTTTTTCTAATGCTACAGCAGGCGATACCATATATTTTAGAGGAGGAACATACAATATCAAAGGGACAACTTCTTGGTATCAGCCCGATCTTGCACCGTCAAACAGTGGTACTCCAAGTTCACCCATCATTTTTCAAGGATATCCTGGGGAGACTGCTATATTTGTTGGCGACAATGCAAACTCTCCCGTATTTGGAACATCCGTGGGCAACTACCACGACATAATATTCAAAAATTTCACTGTAGATACTTCAGCCGCATCTGCGAGCAATATACGTTGTGCTTTTAAGTTGAATGGTGGTTCAAATATAACTATTGAGAATATTATTGCAATTGGACATTATCTTCCAATAACAGATCATCATGCCGTCATTGAAACTTCAGACGGAGGGCCATTCACGATTAGGAATTGCAAAATCTATAACGGCACAGGCAATGATACATCCGGTATTAGTTCATGGAACAATACGAATCTTATCGTTGAAAACAACGAAATCTATAACTGTTATAGAGGGATTGATAGTGTTGAGGTTAATACAAATAATATTTACCGCTATAACTATATTCACAACGTCACTGAACTGGGGATGAGAATATATTATCAAAATGGTGGAAGTTCGGGAGTAAAAATTTATCAGAATATTATAGAGGGTGGAATATACTTCAATGGTGGCGACGGACCACTGCCTAATAATTTGGTATATAATAACACCCTATACAAAGGAAATATTGGGTTCGTAGGAGCTCCTTACTTGGAGATTTTTAACAATATTATCTGGCATGAAGTGACCAGCGGTGATAATGAGGCAGACTCTTTTATCGTTTATTTATCTTCTACTGATCCAGGTATTATCAATTATAATCTTTATTGGGGGCGTCCTTTATTATTTGGATACCGTATTTATGGTGGAGGGAGCTGGTATTATTCAATGCCTTGGGGTCCGCAGGGATACGATGCAAATTCAAAAAATCAAAATCCATCTTTTGTTAATGCGGGCAGCGGTCTTGCTACTGGATTTAAGTTAAACGCCGGCTCTCCAGCACTAACTGGAGGTAGGGGCGGTTCCTATGCAACTGTGATGGGAGCTTATATTACTGGCAATGAAACAATTGGACTAATTCCTTCTCCTGACACCACGCCACCTGCAGCGCCAAGAAATCTTATAATACTTTAATCAATTAAAAATTTTCAATTTCCAATTTCCAATAAATTTTCAATTTTACAATTTCCAATTACCATTTTTAAAATTTAATCATTTAGCATTCACTTAAAATTTAAAATTTAGAATTTAAAATTTTCCAATGAATTATTTAACGGAGAGCCGCTCGCCGTGAAAGGTTGTAAAAGTTAAATATCTTTTGTATAGTAAAATAATATAAATATAATTTTAAAAATATGGAAGAAGAAAATTTTTTGCCAAATCCAGTATCTCAAACTGAAAAAAATTTTTCAAAATCAAAATTAAAAAAAATAATTTTTCCAATTTTTATTGTCATTTTGATAGCCGGATTGTTTTTTGCCGGCTTTTATTTTTGGAAAGAAAAATTTCCCAAAGCACCTTTATTTTCTCAAACCTATCGTTTAGTGGAAGAAAAAATTTCTCAATCAGCCGCAATTAAAATAAATCTTCCCCCTAATGTTAACAAGGATTTTGCCAAAAACCATATTAAGTTTGAACCAGAAATAAAAGGCAAGTGGTTAAATGATAATAAATTTAGTTTTTTTAATTTTTTTGCCTTTGCCAAAGAAGAAGAATCTAATTTTATTTTCTTTAAACCAGACGAAAAATTAAAACTTAATCATCATTATTTAGTGACACTATCTACGCCAGATGGCGGCCAAATCAAGGCGGATTTTTTGACCGTGGAAGATCCAGAAATCGTTGCCATTTTTCCCAAAGAGAATTCAGAATCGCCAGAGGATACAGAAATCACTATTGTCTTTAATCGGCCAATGGTGCCTTTAACTACTCTTAGTCAATTGGAAAATCAAGAGTGGCCAGTGGAAATTAACCCAAAAACGGAAGGTCGCTTTAAATGGATTTCTACCAATGTTTTGCAGTTTATTCCCAAAGAAAGATTGATTCGCTCTTCTCATTATCAAGTAAAAGTAAAAGATGGTTTGTCGTCAATGGAAGGTTTGCCAGTTAAAGGAAAAGAAATTGAATTTACCACTAGACAATTAAGATATCTTAATATAACCGAGGGCCAAATTATTTATAATCAGCCAATTTCTATTTATTTTAATCAGCCAGTTGATTTAGAAAGGACAAAAAGAGAAATTGTTTTAATTAATAAAAACACCGGCCAAGTCATTCCTTTTGTTGCTCAATATCAAAAAGAAAAAGAAGAAAAAATATCAGAAAAAAGCGAAAAAAATAATTTTTTTGGTTTTGATTTCTTTGGCAATTTTTTTGCCAAAATTTTGCCTGATTTTGAGAAAAATGATTCTAAAGAAGTCAATCAATCAATTATCCAAATTTATCCTCAAAAAGACAGATTTGGCAGGGAAAAACTTTGGGATTTTGAAACCAATTATTCTTTGGAAATAAAAAGGGCTTATCCTTTAGAAGGCGACATTGTTTTACAAGAGAGCAAAAAAACAAATGTTTTCGTTCCCGGACCAATAAAAAATATTTCGGCTCAATCAGAGAGAAGCCGTTGGGTAAACCCTCAATTTTTTGATCCTCAGGGAAAATTATGGGTGGAATTTTATGAAGAGATTGATTTGGCAAAGAGCAAAATCACTGCCAATTATTTAAAAGAAATTAATTATGGAGAAAAATGCAAAGAAGAAGAAAAAGTTTTTTTCCAAAATACAAATTGTGAAAAGGTGCCAGACAAAAAGAAAATCTATCTCACTTTTCACAGCGAAAAAATCGGTTTGGAAGAAAGATGGACAATAGATTTTGAAAAAATTGTTAATAGTCAGGGTTTGACTGTCAATAAAGAAACAATAAGAGAAGACATTGTTTCTTATCCAAGGTTTAAAATTTTAAGAACCAAACCGGAAAATAATTCTTCGGGGGCTGAATTGACCGAACTTGTTTTATGCACCAATAGTCCGCTTTTTTCTCCTAAAAAAGAAGATTTGGATAAATATTTTAAAGCAAATTCAGATTATGAGATTAATTATTGGGGATATTCTTGGCGAGTTGATTATCTTTCAGAAGGAGAAATTTGCCAACTGGGAGAATTTGAAACTGTTGTCTCTTATGGCCTGGCTCCCAACAGGGATTATTCTTTAGAATTAAATTTAGAGGATGTCTTTGGCCAAAAAGAAAAATTATTTTTGAATTTTAAAACTGGCGAAATGCCATTTGAGCAACTAAGTTTTTATCACCTTCAGAGTTATTACAATGTAACCGAGCCGAAAAAAACAAAATTAACCTTTGCCAGTCAAAATATGGAATATGTTTTGGTGGACATTTGTAAATTGCCAGCCAAAAATTTTCTTTTTCATCTTTTAGATACACCCGAATTTTATCAAGGTCCAGAAGTGATTACTGATTGTCAAGAAAGAAAAAGCGATCGTTTACAATTTCCAAAAAAATACTGGATTAAAAATTATTTTCAATTTGACATTAAAAATTATTTTGAAAACCCTATTGGCCATTATATTATTACTTTTTATCACCCAGATTATAAAGGAAAATTTTGGGAAAAAGGAGAAGAATTTTGGCGATTAGTTTATGAAAGAAGTTATTTAACAGTAACCAATCTGGCTTTTAGCGAAAAGAAAATTTCTCTTGGGACTGGAAATTGGGGAGATAATCAACCTTTAACTTCCGAAACACTAAAGGAATTAAAAAATCTCTATTGGGTAGTTAATTTAAAAAATTTAGAACCAGTAGAAGGAGCAAGAATAGATCTTTATCAAAGAAATCCAGAAAGAGAAAATAATTTTATTTTGGCAAATTCCATTTTTAGCGACCAACAAGGTTTGGCATTTGCTAATCCTACTTTCAATTTAGTAGGTGGTATTGCCAGCAAAGATGAAGATAGCGCTGTTTTAATGAGCCAAAGCGATTTTGAATGGAATGCTGAGGCTTTTTCCAATCGGAAAATTTATCTTTACACTGATAAACCCATTTATCGGCCTGGCCAAGAAGTTTTTATCAAAGGAATTTACAGAGTAGGTTATGACGGAAATTATCAAATTATAAGAGAAAAACCGATTAATTTAAAAATTTTCAACTCCAAAGGCGATGAAATTTTTAACCAAGATTTAACAATTTCTGATTTCGGCACTTTTAATACCAAAATAATTTTGGAAAATAATGTGCCATTAGGCACCTATCGGATTTGCGCTATAAATTCTTATTCTTGCGCCTCTTTTGAGGTTTTGGAATATCAGCCGGCCGCCTTTGAGGTAAAATTAAAAACTGACAAAGAAGAATACATTTCAAAAGATACGGTTAATTTGGAGGTGGAGGCGAAATACTATTTTGGCGTGCCTTTAGAAGGCGGAGAGGTGGAATATACTATTAGTTCCCAAAACTATTATTTTGACAAATACCAAGACGAATACTTTTCTTTTGGAAACAATTGGTATTACTATTGGTACGACTATCCTTATTGGTCTTATGGTGAGAAATTTATTTTAAGAGGAAAAACAAAATTAAATGAAGAAGGCAAGGCAAAAATTTCCGAAGTTTTAGATTTGGAAAAATTATTCAAAGAAGAAGAGCGAAAAAGCAAAATTATTGTTTTTGATGTTACGGTGAAAAATACTTTGGGCCAATCCATTTCTGCTCAAAAATCATTTATTTTGCATGCCGGCCAATTTTATTTGGGTTTAAAAACAGATAAAAGTTTTTGTGGCAAAAATGAAAAATTTAAGATAAAAGTGAAATCAGTTGATATTAATGGCAAAGAAACAAAAGTGAAAAATGCCAAATTGGAAATTTATAAAGTTAATTGGGTTTGGGTAAAAAGACAAGAGGCAACCGGTGGCTATAATTATAAATGGGACAAGAAAAGAGATTTAATAAAAAGTTTTGATTTTGAAACCGACGAGAAAGGCAATTATAGTTTGGAAACCCAGCTGGAAAAAGAAGGCGAATATGAAATAGAAGCAAAGGCTTTTGACAAAAATAAAAATTTAATTTCTAGTCTTGATAACATTTATATTTGGGGCGAAGGCGAGGTTAATGTTAAGCCAACCAATGACACTTCGCTAGAAATTGAACCAGAAAAAACCAATTTGAAAATTGGCGAGCAGGGAAAAGTTATTATCAAATCGCCTTATTCAAGAGCCAAAGCCTTAATTTCAATTGAAAGAGGAAAAATTTTTGATTATCAAATTAAAGAAATTAATGGCAATCTTTACCAATTTTCTTTTCCGGTAAAAGAGGAATATTTGCCCAATGTTTTTGTTTCTGTTCTTTTGCTTTCTGACAAACCGGAAGTGAAATTTGGAAAGGCAGAATTTCAAATAGATACAGAAAAACAGGAATTAAATATTGAAGTGAAATCTAATAAAAAATTCTATTTGCCGGGCGAAGAAGTGGTCTTAGAAATTTCCACCACAGACTGGAAAGACCAACCAGTTTCGGCTGAATGCTCAATTGCCGTGGTTGATTTGAGCGTTTTGGCTTTAAAAGGCAATCCCAAGAAAAATCCTTTAATCTTTTTCTATTCCGGTTTTCCCTTAACCGTTTCTACTGCTTCTAACATAAAAAACATTTTAGTGGAAAGAGAAATAACAACTAAAGGCGGCGGCGGCCGGGCAGCCGACCTGGCAGCTAAAAAAAGAGGAATTTTTAAAGAAACTGCTTTCTGGCAGGCGAATGTTCAAACAGATGATAAGGGGAAAGCAGTTGTTCGTTTTACCTTACCAGATAATTTAACTACTTGGCAATCAGAGACAGTGGGAGTGACCAAAGATACAAAATTAGGCACCAGTTATATTGAATTTTTAACAAAAAAAGAATTGATGGCTGTGCCCTTTAAACCGCGATTTGTTGTTCCCGGCGATGAATTTTATGTTGGTGGGCAAATTTTTAATCAGTCCAAAGAAAACCAAAAAATTAAAGTAAAATTTGAAAGCCAAACTTTAATTTTAAAAGAAAAAGAGAATGAAAAAGAAATAAAAATTGCGCCTGACAAATCAGAAACGGTTTATTTTAAGGTTCAAGCTCCGCCCCAAACAAAAGATGGTTTTCATCAATTTGTTATTTCAGCCATTTCCGAAAAATTGCAAGATGTGGTAGAGCAGAAAATTAAAATTACACCCAATAACACTTATGAAGTAGTCGCCTCTTCCAATTACACTGATTTGCCCATTTTTAAAGAATATGTCTTTTTGCCAGAAAACATTGAAAAAGATAGGGGAGAACTAACCATTAAAAGCAGCGCCACTTTGGCTAATTTCCTTTCTGACGGTTTAAATTATTTGTTAGGATTTCCCTATGGTTGTTCAGAACAGATTGCTTCTAGATTGAATGCCATTGCCATTGTTAAGCGAGGATTAAATTTGCCCAATATTGGCGAAAAGTTTAATTTAAAGAAAATTGAATATCAAGACAAAGAATATACTATAGATGAAATTGTTCAAATTGGATTAAGCGAACTGTATAATAATCAACAACCAGATGGCGGATTTTCTTTTTGGAGGGGAGGAAAATCTGACTTTTATTTAACTTTGCATATATTAGAAACCTTTAATAATCTCTCTTTGGCTGGCTACTCAGTTAATGAAAGCGCTTTAAATCAGGCCTTTGCTTATTTGAAAAGAGAAATAAACAGAGGTAGATGGAATTGGGAAAGCGAAGAGCAATATAAAAATCGGCTTATTCTTACTGCCTATGTTTTTTCTCAGTTGCCAGACCAAAAACAAAGCCAATACTTAAAAGAACAAATTGCCAGAATAATTCAAGACGATTTATTTTTGCAAGAAAGAATTACTAATGACAATTTGGCTTATTTGGCGATTTTCTTGGCAAAAAACCAAGGTTTTAGTGAAAATCTAAAAAATAAAGTTTTTAAGGCATTAGATAACAGGATTGATATTGATGGCCGGGGCGCCTTTTTGGGAATGAACAATATTTACCATTGGTGGTCTTATGGAACAACAATCAAAAATACGGCATTATACTTAAAGAGTCAGGTTGCCCAAAAATCAGAAAATCCTATTTTAGAAAAAGTTTTAAGATGGATTTTAAATTCCAGAGAAAAAGACGGTTCTTGGGGATCTACCCAAAACACTTTAACCGTTGTTGACGCTTTAACCGACTTTTTAGAATGGAAAAAGGAAACAAATTCAAATTTCAATTTGGAAATTCTTGTTAATGAAAAGAGCCAAGTAAAGTTTAATTTTAATCCTGATAGTATTTTAGATCAAATAAAAAAAGAGATTCCAATCAAAGAATTAAAGTTTAATCAAAACAATGTTATTTCCTTTAAAAAAGAAAATCTCAATCAGTTGCCTAACGCCTATTATTACGATTTAGCCTTAAGATATTATCTGCCAGCAGATCAGATTTCGCCTCGCGATGAAGGCTTTACCATAAAAAGAGATTTTTATCAGTTAGATGACAAAAAGAACGAAAATCCGGTTTTGAAAGGCAAGGTAGGCGAAATTTTAAGAGCTCATTTGCAAATTATTGTGCCTAAAACCAGAAACTTTGTGGCCATTGAAGATTTTATTCCGGCCGGTATGGAAATTGTTAATTTAGAGTTAGCCACCGAACAAAAATCTTTAAGATTGCAAGAAAAAGAGTTAACCAACAGAGAAATTTATCCTGATTTTAAAGAAATAAGAGACGACAGATTATTCTTGTTTGTTGAGCATTTAGAACCCGGTATTTATGAATTTGATTACTTTGTGAGACCTTTGATTAAAGGAAAATTCATTCAATTACCAGCAATAACTTCGGAAATGTATTTTCCAGAAAACTTTGGCCGCACCAGCGGTACCTATTTTGAAGTTGAATAAACTGAATGAGATATAGTTATTGAACAAAAACAGTTATTTGAATATGATTTTTTAATATAACTATTTTAAAAAAATTTTAAAAATTTCAAAAAATTTTAAAAAAAATTTAAAAAATATTTCAAAAAATATTTCAAAAACACAAACTTACCCCTTACTCACTTATTTCGCCATGGCGAAATAAGTGAGTAAGTATTAAGTTAAGTATTAGGAATTATTTAGGAATTATTAAGGGAGGGGTAGAAAAGAGCGTCATAAAAAGGGAACGGGAATGTCATTTTTCTTTCTTTGTTTAGAGGGCTTGTAAAATAATTTTATTTTTAGGAAAATAAAACAAAGGTCAAAAAAATATAATTATTAAATTAATTAAAACTATGAATAATTTTTTAAATAATAAAATTGATACTAATTTTGCAATAATCATTATTATCGGCTTTTTGACAATAGTAGGTTTAACTGTTTGGCTAAGTTGTTTGGATTTAGATTATACTTTTTATTTTCCGGAAAAATTTTTTTCTCCCAGAACTAATTTGCCAACAAGTACTGGATTGGCAACCACTTTTACTTTAAAAAACATTAAAACTTTTGCTTCAGAAAGCGATTTTAAAGAGTATTTAAAAGAAAGTGAATCAAGCATTTCTTATTACGGCTTTTTTGCAGGAGCACCAAGATATCTTGAAGAACAAATAGCTATGCCAGCGCCTCAGGCAGAAGGTTTTACCAAAGGAGAAGTTTCACCAGAAAGAATTTCGGAAACCAATGTTCAAGTGCCTGGTATTGATGAACCCGATATTTTAAAAACCAATGGCAAAGAAATTTATTTTTCGCCAGGCAGAATTTGGCCGATTTGGCGAGAAATCCCATTGGAAATGGAAATTGCGCCTCCTTATTATCAAAAAAAAGAAACGAAAATTATTAAAGCCTTTCCGCCAACTGAATTGAAAAATCTTTCTCAAATTGAAGAATCTGGCGATTTATTGTTATTAAAAGAAAAAAATATCTTAGTGATTTTCTCTGGTCAAAAAATTTTTGGCTACGATATTGCTAAGCCCCAAGAACCAAAAAAGAAATGGGAATTGGAATTGGGAAAGAAAAACACAATTGTTTCTTCAAGGTTATATAAAGACAAAATCTATTTGGTAACAAAAAATCTCATTGATGAAGTTCATCCCTGTCCGATCAAGCCGCTTTTTGTTGAGGGCAAGGCTATAGAAATTTCTTGTAGTGAAATTTATCACCCGATTTTTCCTTTGCCCATTGATGTAACTTTTTTGGCAATAGTATTAAATCCTGATTCTGGTCAAATAGAAAAGAAAATTTCTTTTGTTGGTTCTTCTGGTCAGTCGGTTTTGTATATGTCAGAAAATTCTCTTTATTTAACTTTTACTTATTATGAAAGCATTGTTAAATTTTTTGCCAATTTCCTAAAAGAAAAAGCCAATGATCTTTTTCCATCTTGGCTAATAGAAAAGATAGAAAAATTGGATAGTTACGACATTAGCGATCAGGCAAAAATAACAGAATTGGGATTAATTTTGGAAAAATACCAAAGATCCTTAGATGATGACGAAAGATTAAAACTTGAAAATGAAATGGAAAATAGGATGGCAGATTATTACAAAGAAAAGATGCGAGAGTTGGAAAAGAGCGGAATTGTCAAAATTAATTTAGAAAAACTGGAAATTGAAAATGTTGGCAATGTGCCTGGCTATCCCTTAAACCAATTCGCTTTGGATGAATATCAGGGAAATTTAAGAATAGCCGTGACCGTTGGAGAAAGATTTGGTTGGTTTGGTTTTGGTGGAAATCAGAGTTCAGCCAACGATATTTATATTTTAGACAAAAATTTGAATATTTTAGGTTCAGTAAAAAATTTAGGTTTAACTGAAAGAATTTATTCAGCCAGATTTATTGAAGACAAAGGTTATTTGGTGACTTTTCGCCAAACCGATCCATTTTATGTTTTAGATTTGTCTAATCCCCAAAAACCAGAATTAAAGGGCGAATTGAAAATTCCAGGTTATTCTTCTTATTTGCATCCTATCACTAAAGATAAAATTTTGGGCATTGGCAAAGAAGATTGGCAGGTAAAAATTTCCCTTTTTGATGTTCAAAATCCCAAAGACCCCAGAGAAGCCGAAAAATATATTTTGAAAGAATCTTGGTCTGATATTTTAAACACTCATCACGCCTTTTTGCTTGATAAAAAGCATCAAATTTTCTTTTTGCCGGGCAGCAGCGGCGGTTATATCTTCTCTTACAAAAACGATAAATTATCTATGACAAAAGCAGTAAGCGGAATTTCCGCCAAAAGAGCCATTTATCTTAACGATTATTTGTATATTGTAGGAGACAATAAAATTGTTGTCTTAAACGAACTCAACTGGGAAAAAATAAAGGAACTGGAAATTAAATAATTTTATAAGGTTACGACCCCTACAATTTTGGCAAAAAGTAACTGCTAAGATAAAAAATATGAAAGGAAAGATTTTTCTTTGGGCATTTGTTATTTTTTTATTTTTCTTTCTCTCTTTTTCTTATTTTATCCAAAATCAATTGACAAGAATCTATCAAAATCAAGAATCTCTTTTAATTAAAGACAGAAGGGGAGAGGAAATTTTGATTTTGCCTAACAACAAAGGGTATTTTGCCCAATATTTAAAGGAAATCCCCCCTCGTTTTAAAGAATTATTGCTCAAAAAAGAGGACCGTTATTTTTATTATCATTTTGGAGTAAATCCGGTAAGCCTTTTTAAGGCGGGTTTGGCAAAACTGGAAATTTCAGAGAGAAGAGGTTGTAGCACAATTACTCAACAGTTGGTAAAGATTTTATTGGGCAATGAAAACAAGAGAACTTTAAAAAATCAAATAATTGAGAGTTTCTATGCCATATCTTTGGAAATTTTCAAAAGCAAAGAAGATATTTTGAAAATGTATATTAATTCAATTTATTTTGGCAATAAAGTTCAGGGAATTAAAGGAGCCAGCAAAATTTATTTTGATAACTCGCCAGAACTTTTAACCGACTTTCAAATTCTTCAACTGCTTTCAACTATTTCCAGCCCAACAGAAAATAATCCCCTTTTTGAAAGAAACAAAGAATTGACTGTGGCTTTGGCAAAAAATTTAAAAGTGGATTTATCAGAAAATAATTCTCTTTCTAGAGAAACAATTAAAGAAAATATTAAAAATTATTCTCAAGAAAATCTTGCTTTTGAAATTCAACCTTTTTTAAAAGATTTAAAAGAAAATCAATTGACTATTGATAAATATCTTTCTTTGAAATTAAGAGAAATTGTCCAAAGAAACATTGAAGAATTAAACAATCAAAAAGCCAAAAATGCTGCCTTAATTGTCATTAAACTGCCAGAAAATGAAATTTTGGCAATGATTGGTTCTCCTAATCCTCATTCATTGGTGTCGGGAAGTCAAATTAATATGCTTTTTCAGCCAAGAGCAATCGGTTCTACTATTAAACCTTTTATTTATTTAAGGGCTTTTGAAAAAGGGTTAAGACCTTATACCTTAGTTGAAGACAAAGAATACAAGTATATCACGGCCTTGGGTTTTCCTTTTTATCCCAAAAATTTTGATTGGCAATATCGGGGAGAAGTGAGTTTGCATTACGCCTTGAGCAATAGTTTAAATGTTCCTTCAGTGAAAGTTTTGGAATATTTGGGTTTGGAAAATTTTTATCAATTTTTGGAAAAAGATTTAGAGTTTAAACCGATCCAGAATTTGGAAAATTATCAATTAGGTATTGCTATGGGTGCTTTGGAAATGAATTTAATGGATTTGGCAAAATACTTTACTATTTTTCCTCAAGAAGGTATTTTGAAAGATTTAAAAATTTTTAAAAATGAAAAACAAAAGGAAAAAAAAGTTATTGATAAGGAATATGTTCAATTGGTAAATAAAATTTTAAGCGATAGAAAAACTGGTATTGAGCAATTTGGCTTAAAATCAGAGCTAAATCTTTTCCAAGAAAACTATGCCTTAAAAACCGGCACCTCTAAAGATTTTAAGGACAGTTGGATTTTAGGTTTTACTCCCGACTTTTTAGTGGCGGTTTGGGTGGGCAATACGGAAAATGAACCAATGGAGGGCATTACTGGTCAAAAGGGAGCTGGCAAGATTTGGGCAGAAACTATGGAATTGCTTTTTAATTCAGAATATAATAAAAAAAGGCAATTTGATTTTTCTTTGTTAAAAGAATATAATTTTAATAATCAAATAGAATATGGCTTGCCTGGCGATGATTATGAAAAGATTTTGAATGTTTTGGAAGATTTAGACAATTCCTTGATTTTAAATCCGCATGAGGGCGATCATTTTCTTGTAGAAGAGGGAAGTGAAATTATTTTAAAAGCTAAAGAAGTTGTTGACTGGTTTATTAATGATAAATTTATTGGCAATGGCAAAGAAAAATTTTTTTTGCCAGAAAAGGAAGGTTTTTATCAAATTGAGGCAAAAAAAGGAAAATTTAGCGAAAAAATAATTATTTTTATAAGTGAATAAATATGACGAAAAAAATTTTGATTTTATTCTTGCTCGTTGTTATAATAATAGTAGGAGCTTTGGTTTATTTTAATCACCAAAAACCAAAAGGTCCACCAAAAGTAGAAACTATTCTTATGCCAGAAAAAACATTGTCCAACAAAAAAGCGGTAATGATTATTGCCTTTAAAGATTTTCGCGATGCTGAATATTTTGTGCCAAGAGAAGTTTTAGAAAAAGCCGGTATAGAAGTGAAAACTGCTTCTAACAAGAAAGGTTTGGCAATTGGCGCAGATGGTGGAGAAGTGAATGTTGATTTATTAATAGAAGAAATTGATCCCAAAAATTTTGATGCGATTATTTTTGTTGGCGGTCCCGGTTGTTTGTCAAATTTGGATAATGAAAATTCTTATCAATTGGCAAGAAAGACAATTGAAGAAAACAAGGTTTTGGCTGCTATTTGTATTTCGCCAGTTATTTTAGCCAAAGCCGGAGTTTTAAAAGAAAAAAAAGCAACGGTTTGGTCCAGTCCCTTTGATAAATCTCCAATAAAAATTTTAAAAGAAAACGGCGCTATTTATCAAGAAAACAATGTGGTAGTAGATGGCAAAATTATTACTGCCAATGGTCCTTCAGCGGCTGAAAAGTTTGCTCAGGCAATTATTGATTCTTTAAAATAATAAAATGGCGTTACAAATTAAAAAAATTTTACCATTTGTTTTATTATTTATTTTTCTAGGAGCAATTATCGCTTGGGTCATTTATCATTTTACTGCTGAAAAAAAATTAGAAATTGTTTTTCCAAAAGGAAAAGAAAAATTACAAGCAGGAAAAACCTATCAAATTAGTTGGAAGTATCAGAATATTGGAAAAATTGCCATTATTTTAATTAAGGGTGAAGATTCAAAAAATGTTGAGTGGATAGCCAAAGATATTCCGGCAAGAAATAGAAAATATAACTGGTCGGTTTTTGTTTGGCAAGCACCAGGTCAAGATTATAAAATATCAATTTTTGAGTATCCCTGGAAAGACGGGAATAAAATTGATTATTCCGACGAAATCACTATTTTAGGACCACAATTTGCTTCCTGTGATCAACTTTCTATTGATGCAGAGTGGCCATTTGTACCTAGCGATCTTCCCAATCAAAGAAAAGTTTTTATTACAAAAAAAAGTTTTAACGGAAATTTAGGCGGATTAGATGGGGCTGATCAAAAATGTCAAGAAGAAGCCAAAGAAAAAGGCTGGAACGGCAATTGGAAGGCTTTTTTGGGAAATGATCAAATTTTAGCCGTTGATAGATTAAAACTAGATGGAATTTTTGTTGAAGCCAATCCAGCCGCTACTTTGCCAGAAGGAAAAACTTGTCATCGTCTTTTAGGAAAAAATTTTGATGAGTTTTTTAAAAAATTTTCTGATTCCGTTTTTTTGAATAAAAGAAGACTAAGCGATGATTTTTTAAAAAATTTATCGATGATTTGGCTGGGAAGAATTACAAGTGAGAGCAAAAAAGAATGTCTTCCAATTTCTAATTCTTTATATCAAGACGTTTCAAAGGGATATAGTTTTACCACTACTTGTCAAAATTGGACCAACGCTCAAGAGTTAATTTCATCTTTTATTCCGTCAACAGAAAATGAGGAATCATTGGGTATTCCTGTTTGTTATACACCAGCAGGTAAAAGGATTAGTGCTTTGGCAATTGGTGGCATTTCATCAGATATTATTGGTGATGAGAATAATAAAATTTTTAGCCCTAATGTTGGCAAATATTGTACTATTTCCCAAAAGTTATTGTGCATTGAACAATGATTTTTAAAAAATAATAAGTTTTCCACAGGATTTTTATTTTTTTTCTTTGTATAATATCAAAAAGGTCGGAAATTAATTAATAAAATAACAATATAATAAAAAAATGGATTGGGTTAGTTTAATCAAAGAAACATTTAGTACTTTTGGACCTCAGTTTTTCGTGGTTTTGGTTAAAATTGTTTTAGTGATAATTTTCTTTTTGGTTGGTTGGTTTATTTCTTTGGGAGTTGGGAAATTGATTGCTGAAATTTTAAGAAGGCTGCAATTTAATAAACTTTTTGACAAAGGGAGCTGGAAAGAAATTATGGAAAAGGCTGATCTAAAAATTGATGCGGCAGAATTTATTGGCGATATAATTAAGTGGGTCTTGGTGATTGTTTTTTTGACTATTGCAGTCGGTTTGCTGGGTTTGACAAATTTTGCCGATATCTTGAAAGGGGTGGTAGGATATTTGCCCAATGTAGTTTTGGCAGTTTTAATCTTCGTAGTAGCCGCTTTAATTGCCGATATTTTAGAGAAAATTGTCGTGGTGGCAGTGGCTGGTTCTAAATTTCCTTATAGCGAGGCAGCCGGAGCGGTGGTAAAATGGGCGATTTGGATTTTTGCCATTTTCGCTATTTTAGAGAGATTGATTCCTGAACCAAATATCTTTCAGTTTTTATTTAATACCTTTATTCAGGGAATTATCTATATGATAGTGATAGCAGTTGGTATTGCTTTTGGTTTGGGTGGTAAAGATACTGCCGCTGATATTCTGAAAGATATAAGAAAAAAGATTACAAAATAATCGAAATTAAAAATTTTAGATTAAAAATAATTATTCACAGTCAATGGTCTTGACAAAGTGTTTTTGTTTGATAAAATAAAACCAGAAAGTATGTCAACAAACAGAAAAATATTAAAACAGGGAAGCGGTTAAAAAAAGCGATATTTTTTGGTCTTTTTTAAAACCGCTTCCCTCAAAGCGGTTTTAAATTTCACTTTTCACTTTTGGTTATTAGCGAAATAATTAAAAGTGAGAAGTGAAAGAAAAGAATAGTGAAAGAGAGGGAATGGTCTTTGAAAACTAAATAAGGGAAAATTTAAAAATTGTGGTTATTAATTGCTAGCCAAAATTGCGGTTACGGCCAGATGGAGGATGCCTTGGGACTGGGAGGCGATGAAGGACGTGGGGTGCCTGCGATAAGCTGCGGGAAGGTGGCTACCAACCTGTGATCCGCAGATTTCCGAATGGGGAAACCCAGCGCGACTTAAACTCGCGTTACCACGCTGTTTCGTCGCGAATTCAAAATTTAAATCTCAAAATGCAAAATTTATCGCTTCGCGAAAGGAATTATCATTTATTAATTTTGAATTTTAAACTTTCATTTTGATTTTTGCATTTTGAATTTTGAATTTGCTGCGAAGCAGCGTGGAGCGAACCCGCTGAAGTGAAACATCTCAGTAAGCGGAGGAAAAGAAAACAATCGTTCGTGTCTCACTTTCGTTCGACACGAACTCAAATTCAAAATTTAAATCTCAAAATGCAAAATTTATCGCTTCGCGAAAGGAATTATCATTTATTAATTTTGAATTTTAAACTTTCATTTTGATTTTTGCATTTTGAATTTTGAATTTGAGCGAGTGGCGAGCGGTAGCGAGACACGAGCGAATATTCCCTTAGTAGCGGCGAGCGAAGAGGGAAAAAGCCCAAACCTGGCCACACCTCACTGCGTTCGGTATGGCAAATTCCAAATCACAAGCACCAAATCACAAACTATATGTAAAATTATTCTTATAGTTTGGAATTTGGAATTTGGAATTTGTGATTTCCACACCGAGCATAGCGAGGTGTGGCGGGGGTTGGAAGATGATAACGTCGGGAGCGTTCCACCTTAAGAGGAATGTTTCCGAGGGAGAGCATTTAGACGAAGGTTGGTTAGAAGAATGACCCTGGAAAGGGCAACCAGAGAGGGTAATAGTCCCGTATTCGAAAACCCCTTCGTGCTCCTTGTTATCACTCTTGAGTACCACGAGACCAAGAAAATCTTGTGGGAAGCAGGCTGGACTACATTCGCTCCTCACTTTCGTTCGGAGCAACATAATGCAAATATCAGGCGAATAATATGCTAATGATGCGAATAAAATATTAGCGGCATTCGCATACTATTGATTGGTATTATGTTGAGCGACGAGCGGAAGCGAGGAGCGAGACAGCCAAGGCTAAATACTACCCAGTCACCAATAGTGCACCAGTACCGTGAGGGAAAGGTGAAAAGTAGGGGGGTGACCCCGGTGAAATAGAACCTGAAACCATCTTGGCCACAAGGAATCGGAACACTTCGCTATCGCTCCGTGTTCCTAAATTAATTCAAAATTTAAATCTCAAAATGCAAAATTTATCGCTTCGCGAAAGGAATTATCATTTATTAATTTTGAATTTTAAACTTTCATTTTGATTTTTGCATTTTGAATTTTGAGTTCGGAGCACCGAGCGGTAGCGAGGTGCGACGGTGTGCCTATTGAAGAATGAGCCAACGAGTTCCTCCACCTTTCATGCCTAAGTGCTTTTGGCACGGAGGCGTAGGGAAACCGAGTCTTAAAAGGGCGTTTCTAAATTTTAATTTAGAATTTAGAAAGGTGGGGGAGACCCGAAACCGAGCGAGCTTGCCATGGCCAGGGGGAGGTAGATAATTTTTATCTACTAATCGCCCGAACCCGTGAGCCGTGCAATACTCTGGGACGAGCTGTGGCAAGAAGTGAAAAGCTAATCGAGCTCGGTAATAGCTGGTTCTCCCCGAAATAGCTTTGGGGCTAGCCTGAAGATTTAACTAAAGGAGGTAGAGCACTGGAAGAAATATCGTGGGTAACACCAGGTATTTCTACCAAACTTCGAATGCCTTTAGTGTTATCTTCAGAGTAAGAACTTGGGCGCTAAGGTCCAAGCTCAAAAGGGAAAGAGCCCAGATCTTCATCTAAGGTCCCTAAATCTCCCTAAGTCGCCTTTGGCGACCGGGACCCGACCCGCTTTGCGGGTCTAGGGTGAGCTAAGTGTGGTAAGGAAGTAGAGTTCCTCTGATAGTTAGGAGGTGAGCTTAGAAGCAGCTATCCTTTAAAAAGTGCGTAACAGCTTACTAACTAAGGAACTCTGCGCCGAAGATTCACGGGGCTAAAGCTCAGTACCGAAGATAAGAAGCCATTGCTTCGCAATGGAAGCACCAAATTTCAAATACCAAATCACAAACTATAAGTAAAAATTTATATCCTTTTAGTTTGGAATTTGGAATTTGTGATTTGGAATTTCCACTGCGAAGCAGTGGTTGGTAGGGGAGCGTTCTTAGCGCTGAGAAGCCGGAAGGTGACTGACGGTGGAGCGCTAAGAAGTGAGAATGTTGGCATGAGTAACCGCAAGTCGGGTGAAAACCCCGACCACCGAAAGTCCAAGGTTTCCTTGGCAACGACAATCGGCCAAGGGTTAGGCGGCCCTAAGCTGAATGCCGAAAGGTATTTGGCGATGGACAACCGGTTAATATTCCGGTCCCACCTCTGCTTTTTGTTGTGGTGACGAAGGCGCAGCGACAAAGAGTGTTATTGGATTCACTTGTTGGTATCCCGCATTGGAAGTCTAAAATTCGCAGCACAAAATCCTAAATTCTAAACCCCACACCTTTTGAAAGTGATTCAAAGGTAACGGTGAATAATTTGCTTAAACTTTTTCTAATGAACAAAAGGTGCGGGGTAAACAAAATTCCAAATTAAAAATCCCAATGTTTCAAACAAAATAAAAAATGTTTGGAATTTGAAAAATTAGAATTTAGAATTTGTTTAGAATTTCGAATTTAGAATTTCGGATTTCCACTGCGGGGTATCAACGGAGATGCAACTTTGTTGCATCAACTTTGTCAACCCGTCTTCCCAGAAAAGCCATAACAAGTTAAGGTAGTGGTGTCCGTACCGCAAACCGCCACAGGTGGACTGGTGGAGAACACCAAGGTGAACGGGTGAAAGCTCCTGAAGGAACTAGGCAAAAAAGCTACCCGTAACTTCGGGAGATGGGTTCCCCCCTTGCTCCTCATTGCCTTCGTCGCAAACATTATGTCAATCTACGAGTTGCGAATAACTTTATTTACATATTCGCAGCATTCGCATACTATTCGTAAATTGGCATTATATTAAGCGACGAGCGTAGCGAGGAGCAAAGGGGGCGCAGCGAAAGTTTCCCTGGCGACTGTTTACCAAAAACACAGGTCCCTGCTTAACTCCAAAGAGGAGGTATAGGGGCTGAGGCCTGACCAGTGCCCGTGTGTTATAAGCGGCGGTTGCTTCGCTTTTGCTTCACAACTGCCTAAATTCAAAAATCAAATCTCAAAATGCAAAATTAAGGTATCGTTTCGCGATGGTTTTAAATTTTTAGATTGTATTTTGAATTTTGCATTTTAAATTTTGAATTTAGGTTAGATGCGGAGCGGAAGCGGAGCAGCTAACCGCTCTAAGCCACGGGTGAACGTCGGCGGTAACTCTGACCGTCCAAAGGTAGCGTAATCCCTTGCCGGGTAAGTTCCGGCCCGCATGAAAGGCTTCACGACTAGGGAACTGTCTCCAGGAGCCGCCCGGTGAAAATGCAATACCGGTAAAGATGCCGGTTACCTGCGGCTAGACGGAAAGACCCCAGGAGCTTTACTGTAGTTTGGTATTGCGTTTTGCGTTTGAATGCGTAGCGTAGTGGGGAGGCGATGAAGTCTTGGTTTCGGCCAAGATGGAGCCGTCAATGAAACACCCATCTTTCAAATGCTTGGCGCTAACCCCCACACCAATCTTTACAAGGAATCGTGTATAAGCAACGAACAGAGAGACGAAGTCGGCTTCGCTTTCTGATCGTGCTTTAGCACTTTCTTTTGCCGAGATTGGTGTGGGGGGACAGTGCCAGATGGTCAGTTTAAGTGGGGCACTTGCCTCCTAAAAGGTAATGGAGGCGTTTATAAGGTCGGCTAGCTCCGGATGGAAATCGGAGTGGTCGTGCAAAGGCATAAGCCGGCTTTACTGCAAGCAGGATATTGCGCGCAGTTGGGAAACCAGAACTTAGTGAACCGACGGCTTTTCGTAGAAAAGCCGAAGATCATCAGCCAAAAGTTACCCTGGGGATAACTAAAAAGTTGTCCCAAGATAGAAGTAATTCTATCTTTAGTTCACGGCTAATAACGGTGGAATCGTCTTGGTTTTTAAGGTAAAATAAAAAAATGCCAACGATAATACCGTGGGAACCCCGCCCTTTCTATTTTTCTTCATTAAAATCTAAAAAGAGAATAGAAAAGGGTGGGAGGCCGTCCCTTCTTTAACTAATAATGTTAAGAAAGGGCGGGGCCCGTAACGACTGAGTCTTTAATGACGAAATAGGAGATAAAAATTTAAACTCCTATTATACGCCGTGCCCCTCTCCTCCAGAGGAGGGGGTGAAGATATAGTCTACTCTACGAGAAATCGTAGGAAAAGTGAACAGGCTAGTAGAGCCCGCGAGTCCACATCAACGGCTCTGTTCGGCACCTCGATGTCGGCTCACCACATCCTGGGGGTGGAGAAGCTCCCAAGGGTTGGGCTGTTCGCCCATTAAAGTGGTACGTGAGCTGGGTTCAGTACGTCGTGAGACAGTACGGTCCCTATCTACCGCAGGCGCCGAATCTTGAGGGGAGTCGTCCTTAGTACGAGAGGACCGGGACGAACCAACCTCTGGTGTACCAGTTGTTCCGCCAGGAGCACTGCTGGGTAGCTAAGTTGGGAACTGATAAGCGCTGAAAGCATCTAAGCGCGAAGCAGACCCCAAGATTAGGGTTCGTCATTAGTTCGGTTGGAGACTACAACCTTGATAGGCTGCAGGTGTAAGTCCCGTAAGGGATTGAGCCGAGCAGTACTAATGAAACGAAAAGCAATTTTGGCTAGCAGTTAATGACCATAAGTTTTTGGTCCAGATATGGGGACAATACCGAGGTTGTTCCACCTGATTCCATTTCGAACTCAGCGGTTCATCCCCCACCAATTGTTCATTTTTGTGGCGACTATACTAAGGTTGTTCCACCCGTTCCCATTCCGAACACGGAAGTGAAATGCCTTAAGGCCGATGATAGTCCTTTTGGGCGAAAGTAGGTAGTCGCCACAAAAGTGTTTCTTAAATTCTACCTAACAATTAGTGGGGGGCGGACAGAGAAGTTAAACCGCTCAGGGTCGATGATATTGCTTTGACAAGAAAGTAGATCATCGCCAAGATAATGTATTTCTCATTATTAGAATTGGTGGGGGATAAAATAACCCAAGGCCGATGATAGTGAGTTTATCTCGCGAAAGTAGATCGTCCCCATATTTGGACCAAAGCTTTTGCCGGCATGACCGGCTTTTTATTTTTTCTAAATTTTATATAATAAAATTGAATAGCATTATGAGATTTTTTCAAAAAAACATTAAAAAAATTATACTTTTTGTTTTTTTAATCGTCTTTTTTGTTTTTTTAAATATTTATCAAAGTTCAGTAAGAAACTTTTTTTATACGTTTTCTTCTCCTTTCCAAAGGTTTTTTTGGCAAGCCGGAAATAAAGTTTCTAATTTTTTTGAAACAATAAAAGAGATAAATAATTTAAAAAAAGAAAATGAAGTTTTAAAAGCCAAAAATCAATCACTCATAGCCGAGAATATTTCTCTTGGGGAATTAAAAAAAGAAAATGAAGTTTTAAGAACTGCCCTGAATCTTGGTTTAGAAAAAGAGTTTAAGCTAATTTTTGCTCAAGTAATCGGCAAAGATATTTCTCAAGATTTTCTTTTAATTAACAAAGGGAAAAGAGATGGTGTTTTAAAAAATTCGCCAGTCATTACCGAACAAAAAAATCTTGTTGGTAGAATTAGTGAAGTTTACGAAAGTTTTTCAAGAGTAATATTGATTTCTCACAAAGATTTTTCATTTGATGCTAAAATTGCAGGGAAAGATATTTTAGGAATAGTTAAGGGAAGGGGTGGATTAAAAATTTTTTTTGAAAAAATTCCCCAAGATCAAGAAATTCATTTAGATGAAGTAGTAATCACTTCTGCCCTAGGCGGATTTTTTCCCGAAGGGTTTTTGGTTGGTAAAATAAATAAAGTAAAGAAATCAGATATTGAGCCATTTCAAGAAATAGAAATTATACCATTTTTTGAAATTAAAAAATTAGATTGTCTTTTTATAATTTCTAATTTTTAATGATTAAAAAAATTTTCATTATTTTTTTATTTTTTTATTTTTTTATTATTTTTGAAAATAGTTTTTTGCCACATTTTTTTATTATAGGTAAATTTTTCAGTTTTACACTGTTTATTGTTTTTCTAATAAATCTTTTTGGAAAATCTTCTTTAATGAGATTATGGAGTAGTATTTCTGCCGGTATTTTTTTGGATATATTTTCAAATAACTTTTTCGGTTTTTATTTTTTAATCACTTGGATAATCTATTTCTTCATAAATTTTTGTAGAAAAAGATATTTACGTTTTTTGCCGATTTAAATTTATGATTTTTTTTAATTTTAAAAAAAAATTTAAATCTAATAAAATAAAGAATTATTTAAGAAAAGATATTGAACCCCATGAAATCTTTCTTGATTCTTTAGCCAAAAAAAAAGAGGAAGAATTGGGCATTTCTGAAAAAAAATTTGAAACTCCTCTTTCAAGAAATATTTTGATTGCTATTTTTCTTTCTATTATTTTTTTTATTTTTTTGCTTTTTTTTAGAACCTTTCAATTGCAAATAATTGAAGGCAAGAATTTTTCTCAAATGGCAGAAAAGAATAAGTTTGTTATTTATAAGATTATGGCAGAAAGGGGGGTAATTTATGACCAAAAAGGTAATCAGTTAGTTTTTAATAAACCTTCTTTTGACTTGATATTAAAAAAAGCCAATTTACCAGAAAAAGAAATTGATAGAGAAAAAGTTTTAAAAGAGGTGGCTTGGATTTTAAAAATTAATTTTGAAGAATTTAAAGAAAAAATAGCAAAAAAAGAAGAATCAGAAATTTTAATTGCCGAAAATCTTTCTCATGACAAATTAGTTATTATTGAAGCAAAAATAAAAGATTTGCCTGGTTTTGAAATTAAGAATAATAGCAAAAGAGAATATAAAGATAGTCATGTTTTTTCTCATATTTTAGGTTATGTTGGAAAAATTAATGAAAAAGAGTTGGAACAAGAACCGGATTTCTATAATATTTTTGATTATGTTGGTCGAGACGGATTAGAAAAATTTTATGAAAATGTTTTAAGAAAAAATCCCGGAAAATTAAGAGTTGAAAGAGATGTTAGAGGAAAAAAAATTTCTCAAGAAACTATTACCCTACCAGAATCAGGGAAAAGTTTAGTTTTGTGGATAGATTCTGATTTGCAACGAAAAATGAAAGAGGCGTTAGAAAAGCAATTGGCTATTGCCGGTACCAATAAAGCAGTCGCAATAGCTATGGATCCAAAAACCGGTGGAATTTTAGGCATGGTTTCTTTACCAAGTTATGATAATAATGTTTTTCAAAAAAATCCAGATCAGAATCAATTAAAAAAAATACTGGAAGACCCAAATAATCCTCTCTTAAATCGGGTGATTTCTGGAAAATATTTAACCGGTTCTACTATAAAACCATTGGTGGCGACAGCCGCCTTAGAAGAGAAAATAATTTCGCCCGATAAGAAAATAAATGACGACAAGGGTTATATTATAATTCCAAACCCTTGGGATCCTAATAATCCTACTTTAAAAAAGGATTGGGCAATACACGGTTTGACCGATATGAGAAAAGCAATTGCCGAATCTTGCAATGTTTATTTTTATACTATTGGCGGAGGTTATGAAAATCAGCCTGGTTTAGGAGTGGAAAGAATAAAAAAATATCTAGAATCTTTTGGCTGGACAGAAAAAACCGGCATTGATTTGCCAGGAGAATTATCAGGCTTTGTGCCAGATAAAAATTGGAAAAAAGAAAAATATAAACAACCCTGGACTGATGGCGACACTTATAACTTAGCGATTGGCCAAGGATTTATTCAAATTACGCCAATTGAAGTAGTCACGGCATTTTCTTCTATCGCCAATGGCGGAAAATTATTACAACCCCAAATAGTTAAAAAAATTGTTGATAAGGATAAGAATACTATTAAAGAATTTCAGCCGATAATAATTAGAGAAAATTTTGTTGATCCCCAGAATCTTCAAATTGTGAGAGAAGGAATGCGTCAAGCAGTCACTGGCATTGGCGCGCCTCATGCTTCAGCCGTTTTATTAAATAATTTGCCGGTAAAAGCGGCTGCCAAAACTGGAACAGCAGAATTGGGTGGAGGATATTATAACATTTGGATTACTGTTTTTGCGCCCTATGATGATCCACAAATTGTCTTAACTATTATGTATGAGAAAGCGAAAGGATTAAGTGTTATTGCCTTGCCAGTAGCCAAGGAAATTTTAGAATGGTATTTTTCTAATAAAGGTAATTAATTGATTTTTTCGTTGAATTTGCTATATTATAAAATATGCAGGCGAAAAACATTGTTATTCTTTTGCTTCTTTTTTTGGCTTTTGTTGCAGGAGTTTTTACTTTCGGTTTTTATCTTGGTAAAAGTCAATCTTATATATATTCAACTGAACATTTAAATTTTTACACCTTTGCCCAGGCTTATCAGGCTTTAAAAGAAAAAATCATTGGCGACCGGATTTATAGTCAAAAAATAAAATCGGGAACAGCTTCTAATCCGCAAGATTTAGATCTTTCTCTTTTTTGGCAAGTCTATTACACCTTAAAGGAAAAATTTGTTGACTCGGAAAAGATTGATAATCAAAAAATACTTTACGGAGCCATTTCCGGTATGGTAAAATCTCTTAATGACCCTTATACAATTTTTTTACCGCCTGATGATTCAAAAAGATTTTTAGAAGACGTTAAAGGTCAATTTGAAGGCATTGGCATTGAAATTGGAATAAAAAAGGGACAATTGCAGGTTATTTCTCCTTTGGAAGGAACACCGGCTCAAAGAGCAGGATTAAAAGCCGGAGATAAAATTTTGGCGGTTAATGGCACTTCTACTGCCGATTTAACCGTTGAGGAAGCGGTAAATTTAATTAGAGGACCAAAAGGCACTGAAGTTACTTTAACTATTTTAAGGGCAGATTGGAACAAAGCACAAGATTTTAAAATTATCAGAGATGTTATTTTGGTTCCTTCTTTAAAATGGGAATTAAAAGAAAATAATATCGCTTATTTAAAAATTTATCAATTTTCAGAAAAGGCAGCATCCGACTTTGACAAGGCAGCAGTTGAAATTTTAAAAAGTCCAGCCCAAAAAATAATTTTAGATTTAAGAAACAATCCTGGCGGTTATTTAGAGATTGCCCAAGATATTGCTGGTTGGTTTGTTGAAAAGGGAAAAGTAGTGGTGATTGAAGATTTTGGCGGAAAAAGAGAAAACATAGAATATAAATCAAAAGGCAATGGCAAATTAGCCCAATATCCAATAGTGGTTTTAATTAATCAAGGTTCGGCTTCGGCCTCAGAAATTTTGGCTGGTTGCTTAAGAGACAATTTAGGTATAAAATTAATAGGAGAAAAGTCTTTTGGCAAGGGATCGGTTCAGGAATTAGAAGAATTAAAAGATAAATCTTCTTTAAAAATTACCATTGCCAAATGGTTAACGCCAAAAGGAGAATTGATTACTGATAAAGGTTTAGAGCCGGATATTAAAGTAGAAATGACTGAAGAGGATTACGAAAAAGAGAGAGATCCTCAATTAGATAGGGCTATTGAAATAATAAAAAATTTGTGAGAAAATAAAATAATAATTCAAAATTCAAATCTCAAAATGCAAAATGATTTAAATAATTTTGAATTTTGATTTGTCATTTTGATTTTTGCATTTTGCATTTTGAATTAAGTTCTATTATGCGAGTTATTCTTCTTCAAGACATAGATAAACTTGGTAAAAAGTATGACATTAAAGAAGTGGCTGATGGCTACGCCAGAAATTTTTTATTTCCTAAAGGCTTGGCTAAACCAGCAACTAAAGAGGCATTGAAATGGCTTGAAATTCAAAAAGAGATTGAAGAAAAAAAAGCAGAAGAAGAATTAAAAAAAGTTCAATCCTTAGCCACTGCTATTGATGGTCAGGAAATTACCATACCAATCAAGATAGGAGAAGAAGGACAACTTTTTGAATCTGTTACTGCCCAAAAAATTTTTGAAAAATTAAAGGAAAATGGTTTTGAAATTAAAAAGAATCAGATTGTTTTAGATAAGCCAATAAAAGAATTGGGCGAGTTTCCTATAAAAATAAAATTTGAGCACAATTTAGAAGCCGAAATAAAAGTAATTGTGGCTGAAGAAAAATAAAATAATGCCAATTTACAAATAATAATGCCAATAATGCGAATGATTATTTAATTTCTTTTTATTTGTATCATTGGCATTCAATTGGCATGGTATTGGAATTAATTTTTTTGCTATGGCAAAGTATATTTTTGTTGCCGGCGGGGTAATGTCTGGCATTGGTAAAGGAGTGGCAACGGCCTCAATCGGCCGGATTTTAAAATCTAAAGGTTTTAAAGTGACGGCTATTAAAATTGATCCCTATATTAATGTTGATGCCGGGACAATGAATCCGATAGAACATGGCGAAATTTTTGTTACTGACGATGGCACTGAATGCGATCAAGATGTGGGCAATTACGAAAGATTTTTAGATATTAATTTAACTACTGACAATTATATTACTACTGGCCGGGTTTATCAGGCAGTTATTAATCGTGAAAGAAATTTGGAATATAATGGCCGTTGTGTGGAAGTGGTTCCAGACATTCCCAATGAAGTAATTTCGCGAATTGAAAAAGCAGCCAAAATTAATCGGGCTGATTTTGTTTTAGTTGAAATTGGCGGAACAGTAGGGGAGTATCAAAACCTTTTATTTTTGGAAGCGGCCCGCATGTTAAAATTGCAAAAACCCAATGATGTCATTTTTATTTTGATATCTTATTTACCCATTCCCGAGAAAATTGGCGAGATGAAAACGAAACCGACTCAAACAGCGGTAAGGTTGGTTAATGAAGCCGGTATCCAGCCTGACATTATTTTGGGCAGAGCAAAAGTTCCTTTGGATGAACCAAGGAAAAGAAAAATTTCAATTTTTTGCAATGTCTCACCCGAGGATGTTATTTCTGCTCCTGATATTGAATCAATTTATGAAATACCCATCAATTTTGAAAAAGAAAAGTTAGGCAATCGGATCTTAAAAAAATTTGGTTTAAAAGCAAAAAAAGAAAATTTGAAAGATTGGCAAAATTTGGTTCGGGTAATCAAAACAGCCAAAAAATCGGTTAAAATTGGCATTGTTGGAAAATATTTTGAAACAGGCGATTTTACTCTAATGGACTCTTATATTTCGGTAATTGAGGCAATAAAACATAGTTGTTGGTTTTACAAAAGAAAACCAGAAATTTATTGGTTAGGAGCGGAAAAATATGAAAAAAAGCCTTTTGCCGTGCAAGAATTAAAAAATTTTGACGGCATTATTGTTCCTGGCGGTTTTGGCAGTAGGGGAGTGGAAGGAAAAATAAAGGCAATTGAATTTTGTCGAAAAAATAAAATACCGTATTTAGGCCTTTGTTTAGGAATGCAGTTGGCAGTTATTGAATTTGCCAGAAATGTCTGTAAATTAAGAAATGCAAATTCTACTGAATTTTGTGAAAATTGTCAAGTACCAATAATTGATGTTATGCCAGAACAAAAAGCTCTTTTAAAGGAAAAAAAATATGGCGGAACAATGAGGTTAGGCGCTTATTTGTGCGAAATTAAGCCCAATACTTTGGCTTTTCGGGCTTATTTTGGTTTAAAAACAGAAAAACAACAATCTTACTATATTTCGGAACGGCATCGCCACCGCTACGAACTAAATAACGATTTTAGAGAAATTTTAGAAAAAAAAGGGTTAATAATGGCTGGCATTAACCCAGAAAAAAATTTAGTGGAAATAGTTGAATTAAAAAACCATCCTTTTTTCCTGGCCACCCAATTTCATCCCGAATACAAATCAAGGCCATTAAAACCTCATCCTTTATTTAGAGAATTTGTTAAGGCCTGTATCGCTAATAAACACTAATTTAACCAGGAATATCGCAAATATATTAGTGAAATTTATAGTCATATTCGGGTAAATTAGCGAGATTCAATATCAACAACCTTGGCGATTCTTTGAGAGTTGTTAAATCCTTTTTTTCTTTTTGTTCTGAAGCGAACTATTCCTTCCTTTAAAGCATAAAGGGTGTCATCGCTACCTCGAGCAACATTTTTTCCCGGTAAAAATTTTGTTCCTCTTTGCCGGACTAAAACCTGGCCAACTTTTGCTCTTTGACCTTCAAATAATTTAACACCCAAATATTTTGGCAAAGAATCCCTTCCTAATTTTGTTGCTCCGGCTGCTTTTGTTTTTGCCATTTTACGAAGTAAAATGGCAACCCCTCACCAATTTTGCCATCCCATTTTCCAATAACCCGAAGGTTACAAATAAACTTTGTTAAGCTCTCGCGACGCCCGGCCCCGAATAGGGGTTTCGTGGGAGAGGGCGTCGCCAAGAATTATTTCGCAAAATTCGGTGACGGGGTCGCCATACAAATATAATGCGAATCTGCGAATTTTATGCCAATAATGCTAATTGCCAATATTCGCAATTAGTAGATTGGCATATCATTAGCATATTGGCATCATATAATATGCTATCAAAAATCCGAGAATTTGTCAAAAAATATCAGGCTGATCTGATTTTATTAATAGGCGTCATTTTAATTTCGCTTTTTTCTTTTTTCTTGGGTTATATTGTGGCAAAAATAGAAGAAAAAGAACCAATAAAAATTGAAAATCCTAAATCCGAAATTCGAAATTCTAAACAAATTCTAGTGTTTCAAATTCCAAATCCCAAATGGGTTTGAAAATTTGGAATTTAGTATTTAGGATTTTGTTTAGAATTTAGTTTTTAGAATTTAGAATTTTAATTATGAAAGTAGCCATTGTAGGAGGAGGAATTTCTGGATTATATTTGGCTTGGAAGCTTTCCGCAAAAGGCGAAGAGGCAACTGTTTTTGAAAAAAAAGAAAAAATCGGAAAAGAAGTTTGTTCTGGTCTTTTTTCAGAAAGAATTTTGGATTATATACCAGAAAGCAAAAAATTAATTGAAAAAGAAATTGATTATTGTTTAATTCATTTTCCCAAAAAAACAGTAAAAATTAATTTTTCTCAAAAATTTTACCTGATTGATCATTTTCAATTAGACAATTTGGTGGCAACATTAGCAGAAAAAGCAGGAGCAAAAATTTTTTTAAATAAGAAAATCGATAAAGAAGAATTGAAAAAAATGGAAAATAATTTTGATAGAATAATTGGCGCTGATGGAGCAAATTCGCTGCTAAGAGAATATTTGAATTTACCAACACCAGCCATTAAATTCGCCATTCAAGGTTTTTTATCTGAAAAAAGTAATAAAAATTTTGTTGAAGTCTGGCCAACAAAATCAGGTTTTATTTGGAAGATTCCAAGAAAAAAAGAGATAGAGTGGGGGATTATTGAAAAGAAAAATTTAGCCAAAAAAATTTTTGATAATTTTTTAAAGAAAAATAATATTTTTTTGGAAAGGAAAAAATCGGCTTTATTGGCTCAAGGTTTTATTATTCCTAAAAACAAAAAAATTACTTTAGTAGGTGAGTCAGCCGGATTGACCAAACCTTGGTCAGGCGGTGGAGTTATTTGGGGTTTAATTTCTTGTCAAATTCTCTTAAAGAATTTTTCAGATTTTGTAAAATATCAAAAAGAATTAAAAAAATTTTTTTTGAAAAAAATTATTTTTTCAAAAATTGCAAAAAAAATGGTTTATTTTTTTGGTTTTTACTTACCGTTTTTTTTGCCAAAAGAAGCAAAAATTGAAAGCGATTTTCTAAAATAATATAAAATATATATGATTATTTCAAATACGGCTATTCCAAGACATGTGGTTGTTATTCCCGATGGAAATCGGCGTTGGGCAAGAAAAAAAGGATTAAAACCTTGGATTGGTCATCAAGAAGGGGCAAAGAATTTTGAATTAGTTTTGGAAAAAGCAGCTGAAATGAAAATTCCTTATTTAACTTTTTGGGCTGGATCTTTGGATAATTTGACCAAACGGCCAAAGATGGAAGTAAATTTTTTGTTTCAGGTTTATAAAAATTATTTTGAAAAAACTATCGGCGATGAGCGAATTCACAAAAATCAGGTGAAAATTAGTGTTTTGGGCCGTTGGAAAGAAATTTTGCCTCCGAAAGTCAAAGAGCCAATTGAAAAAGCAATGGCAACAACAAAAAATTATCACCAATTCTTTTTAACCTTTTTGATTGCTTATAATGGAACTGATGAAATGTTAGATTGTGTCAGAAAAATTGTCAAACTTTCCAATCCTTATCCTTTAAAAATTACTGAAAAAACTATTAAAGAAAATCTTTGGACAAAAGATTTGCCTGATGTTGATTTGATTATTAGAACAGGTTGTGCCAATGATCCTCACAATTCGGCTGGTTTTATGATGTGGCAGACAGCTTATTCTCAATTTTATTTTACAAAAACCCTTTTTCCCGATTTTACTGCCAAAGATTTTGAGAAAATAATTAAAAATTACTCATTTCGTCAAAGAAGATTTGGGAAATAAAATTACTCTTTTAATGGATGACATTTTCGGAAAATTTTTTCGGCGTAACGCTGAGAAGCGTGGACATAACGGGTCGTAGTATCTAAAGATTCGTGGCCTAAAAGAGTTTGAATAGCAGCCGGGTTCGCTCCGCTTTCCGCTAAATAAGTTGCAAATCCATGCCTAATGCCATGGACAGTAATAGGAATATTTAAACCCAATAATTCTCTATATCTCTTAACTTTTCCCTCAAGATAAGTAGGGGAGATTTTTTTTGCTTTTTCTTTTGCATTTTTTCCCCGATAAGGAATAAATAGATAGGGAGAATCGCTTTCACCTCGAACTTCTAAATATTTTTTAATATGTCTCTGGGCCCTCGGAGTTAAATAAACAAATCTTTCCTTTTTACCCTTTCCTCTAACAAAAATCCGGCCATTTTTATCAATTTCACTCATTTTAATATTCAAAAGCTCAGAAATTCTTACCCCAGTTGAAAACAATGTTTCGAGCATTGCCCGATTACGCAGGGCAACAATTTTGTTTTTTTCAAAATGGGTTGGCGATTCTATTAGTTTTACTAAATCTTCAAATTCTCCAATTTTTGGAACTTTTTTCTCAGTTTTTATCAATTCGATAGCATTAGGAGGAACAGAAACTTGATAGTCCATATTTGTTAAAAATTTTAAATAGGATCTAAGAGCAGAAAGCATTCGATTTATGGAAAAGCTGGCCAACCTTTTTTTTCCGGGAAGGGAGGCGGGAGTTTTCCGGTCCCGGGAAATTAAATAGGCTTTATAATTGAGAATAGTTTTTTTATCAATTTTTTCAAAAGGAATTTTTATTTCATTTAAGAAATTTTCAAAAACCTTTAAATCTCTTTCATAATTATAAATAGTCTCCTCCGAAAGATTTCTTGTTTGAAGATTTAAAAGAAAATCATCTAAATATGGAAGTTGAATATTTTTCATATATTTAAGTGTTAAATTCTATCACTTTGTTTTCAGAAGGAACGATTAAAAAAGTAACATTTTTCATCGTTAAAAGGTTATACCAAAGTTTAAATAATGATACCGTTCCTACTTCAATATAAAGAGTTTTATTTGAATTTGAGTGAATACCTAAATCTGCTCGTCCGTAATTTAAGATCGGCTCTAAGACTAATTTACATTTTTGCAATTTAAAATACTCATAAATTGCATCCATCATTTTTTTATGCCACTCTTGACCATGTCTATTTATTTTCTTAAAACATAATTTCTCTGTAAGGTTGTTCCATAAGTCTTTATTATTTTTAGCTCGAAATTCGGTAGCTTTAACTTTTCCACTCACTATTAAAATCGCTAGTTTCCGTAAAATAAGTTCATCATATTTTAAAAACGAGGGATTTTTCTTGTAAGTTTCGGGTAAAACCGGGATATTATTTTTTAGCCAAATTATTTCATTATCAATGATATTTTCAACAATGTTCCAAGTAGGTAGGGCAGTTTTTGCCACTTCTTGTTTAATAAAAGAGATCATCGGAACTTCTTTTTGTCTATAATTTTTAGTTTTAAGAATTTTATGTGTCTGAGGTTTGTTAATTCTGATTACCTTGTTTGAGAGCGCAAAAGCACGTGCCCATCGTAATATTTCCGGAGTAATTGAAAATGGAAGACTAATTATTTCCCCGTATCTCTTGACTATACTTTCGATAGAACGGGCAGTTAATCTTCCTCCAATGGAGTTTCTGGGTCCCTTATAGTTAATAAACAGAGCTTTTTCTTTATCATCATTGCGAGTTTTTAAATATTTTTTAATCCATAATGAAACTTTGCGTGATAAAATTATTTCTGTTTGATCTCTATCAAGATTTCTCAATTGATTAACTTTTAAGCCCGTAGAGATTAACGTTTCCAGAATAACCCTGTCTCTAAGACTGATTATAGTTTTCGTATTCGGAGCCGATAAGAGTTTTTCAATTTGACCTAAAGTAAGAAATTTTATTGTTTTTTCGCGTTTAGCATCGTATAGGAGACTTATTTTATCGGCTGGAAGAGAAACTATACCATTGAGCGTAAAATAACTCAAAAGAGCTCTCAGTGCGATAAGGTAGTAGTTTTGGGTTTTCTTTTTCAAAGGATGGTTTTTTCTATCTCGAGAATAAGCTAGATAGAGCTTATAAGCCTCGATATCATCAATAGTAAGGTCATGAATAGTAAGGTCATGAGGTAGGAGAGTATTTTTGTCTTCTTTTTTTAACCACAATATAAATCTATTTAAAAAACGTTTGTAAGTTTCCTGAGTCTTATTTGATAAACCCACCCTTTTGCAATAATCTAAAAAGTGGGGGATATGATTTATTATTGGTATAGAAGATTTGTCCATATATTTATAGGTGTAAGGGATATTATACGTACTTCCTACATTCATAATAAAATAGACCAAAGGTCTGTGTCAAGAGAAAAAATCCCTCTCCTCCGCCATTATTCGCATATAATTCGTGTATTTTTATTTTATTAATTCCTTGAATTTTTCCCAGAGGGATTTGCCAGTTGGCAATTTTGTCTTTATTTCTTCTTTTATTTCTTGTTTTTCTTTTTTTAATTCTTCTTTAATAATTGGCTTTCTTTCTTCTATTTCTTTTTTTATAACCTTTTGCCAAATTTTTTCAAGAAAAGGAAAAATATAATTTTGCCAAACATCTTTAATGAAACTCCAAAATCTAAAAAGGAAATTTAAAAGATTTTGCCAAACTTTTTTTAAAAATTCTAAAATAGCCTTAGCTATTTTTAAAATGATTCCCTCAACTTCTTCTGTTTTATCTGGTAAATTAACCTTTTGAGCAAAAGAAAAATTTGCAAAAATTGTTAATAATAAACAAAATAAAATTAAATCAAAAACAAGAAACTTTTTTCTTATATTCATATTCATAACCTTAATCCTGTTAATATTTTTTTCAGTCTATATAACGTTATATAGACTGAAAAAAATATCTTTTTGTTTTAATGGTTGGAGTTTTATTTACTGATTTTTTCTTTTGCCTGATTTAGTCTTTTTAATACCTTCTCTTTGCCCATTATCTCTGCTATTTCAAAAGGTCCGGCTGATTTTTCTTTGCCGGTTAAAGCTACCCTCAATGGCCATAATAAATATCCCCTATCACCTATTCTTTTACCAATTTTTTTTGAAAATTCTTCAGCCACTGGCAATAGATTTTTTTCCAAGATTGTTTTTTCAAAATCTTTATTTTCTAACTTAGAAAATATTTTTTCTAATTTGTCAATACAAAGAACAATCTCTTTTTCTGTCATATCTTTCCACTTTAATAAACCTTTATCGTATTCTAATTTTTCTTTAAAAAATAAATCAACCAATTCAGGAATTTCTGACAAAATTTTTAATCTTTCTTGGTAAATAGAAATAATTCTTTTTAAATGATCTAAAGTAATTATCTCTCCTGTCTCAACAATTTTATAACTTTCTATTTTTAAAGGTTCAGGCGCTATTGCATACATTTTTGCCTTACTCCCCTGTCCCCAAACAGGGACAATTAATCCTTTTTCAACTAAATATGGCAAACAAAGCTCAGTTAATTTGTCTAATGATTTTTGGCGAATATAAAAACCATTTAAAAAATCCAATCTTTTGATATTAAAAACCGCTCCTCCTTTCTGAACTTTTTCTAAAGAAAAGTCCTTTATTAAAGAACCCATTGAATAAATTTCTCTATCCGTTCCAGGATTCCAACCCAAAAAAGCCATAAAATTAATTAAGGCTTCTGGTAAATAGCCCATTTTTCGGTATTCAGAAATGGAAACAGCAGCGTGTCTTTTGCTCAATTTTGTTCGGTCTGGTCCTAAAATTAAAGGTAAATGGGCATAAAAAGGATGAGGAAAGCCTAACGCCTCTTGTAGTAAAATTTGTTTTGGAGTATTGGAAATATGATCTTCTCCTCTAATGACATGAGTAATTTTCATTTCAAAGTCATCAATCACTACTGCAAAATTATATAAGGGTGTTTTTAAATCTTTGGCAATGCTAAAATCACCAATTAAGGCGCTATCAAATTCAATTTTTCCTCTGACTAAATCTTCAAAAACTACCTTTTTAATTGGAGTTTTAAAACGAATAATTGATTTTTTTCCTTCTTTTAAGTATTTTTTGACAATTTTTTCATTTAATTGAGCACATTTTCCGTTATAATGCCAAGGCAAACCCCGACTCAAAGCATATTGCCTTTGAGACTCTAACTCTTCTTCGGAACAAAAACAGTAATAAGCCTTACCTTCTTTTAAAAGTTTTTCAAGGTATTTTTGATAACTTTCTTTTCTTTCGCTTTGACGATAAGGAGCAAAGGGACCGCCAATATCCGGACCTTCTGACCACTCAATACCTAACCATTTTAAGTTTTCTAAAATATCTTTTTCAAATTTTGCATCCGATCTTTCTAAATCAGTATCTTCAATTCTCAGGACAAAACTGCCTTGATTTTTTTTGGCAAAAAGATAATTAAAAAGAGCGGTCCTGGCTGTGCCAATATGCAAAAAACCAGTGGGAGAAGGTGCTATTCTTGTTCTAATTTGTCCTGACCTTAAAAGTTCAAAACTAGTTTTTTTAATTAATTTTAACTCGTCAGACATTTTATTGCTTTAAATAATCAATTAAATATTGGGCAATAATTTTGGCAGATAGGGGTTTGGCAAAAAATTTGGCTGATTCCGACATTTTTTTTAATCTTTCCGGCTGAGATAAAAGATATTTTACTCTTTCTAAAAAGAAATTAGGGGTGAAGTTATTTTCTTCAATCACTAAGGCGGCTCCGCATTCGGCATAAGCGTAAGCATTTTTTAATTGATGATTTTGAGCAGATTCTGCTAACGGAATTAAAATACTCGGTTTTCCAACGACCGCGATTTCAAAAATGATACCGGCTCCAGCCCGCGAAATAATTAAACTAGCAACCGCCAAAGCATCTTTTAAATTTTCTTCCTCTAAGAAGGGAAAAACATGATAGTACTTTAAGAGTTCTTTGCTTACAAAAGTTTTACTTTCTAATTCAATTTCTTTAAAATTTTTTGCTCCAGTTTGATGAATGATTTCAAATTCGGTTAATAAACCAGGTAGGATAAAAGAAATGACTTCATTAATTCTTTGGGAACCCTGAGATCCGCCCAAAATTAAAATAATTGGCTTTTCTCCGCTTAAATTAAAACTTTTTTTAGCTCTTTCTCTGTCTCCATTTAAAATTTCATTTCTTATTGGATTGCCCAAAAAAATCATTTTTTTAGCAGGAAAGTATTCAGTTTTTTCAACTGGAAACGAAACAAAAACTTCTAACGAAAAATGACTGGCAATTCTATTTGCCAAACCAGGCACAATATCTGATTCATGTAAAAAAACCGGTACTAACAGCAACCAACCGGAAAAGACAACTGGCAAAGAACCATAACCTCCTTTACTAAAAATTAAATCAGGAGAAAGAACAAAAATATGAAAAAGAGCTTGAAAAAAACCAATAGGATTTTTAAAACAAAGATCAATAATATTTTGAAAAATTGATTTGAAATTAATATATCGCCTTATTTTTCCTGCCATAATAATTTTTATTTCTATTCCTTCTTGAGAAAGCAATTTTTCAGAAAAATCGTCCTTGGGGCCAATATAAAAAAATTGAAGATTGGAATCAATCTTTTTCATTTCGCGGCAAACGGCTATGATTGGGAAAATATGACCAGCGGTACCACCACCAGTAAAAACTATTTTCATAAAAGTATAATGCGAATTTGCTAATTTTATGCCAATGATGCGAATTGTGAATATTCGCAATTAGTAGATTGGCATATCATTAGCATGAAATTTGCATTATGTGCTTTTTGATATATTCAACAATATGCCTATTCCAATTAATTCACAAATCAAGTGAGAGCCTCCATAACTGATAAATGGCAAGGGGATTCCTGCCAAAGGCAAAATACCAATCATTGCTCCCACATTGACAAAAAACTGTAAAAAAATCCAAGAAGTTATTCCCACAGCAGTTAGTTGACAAAATCGATCGTGGTTTGTTTTTGCAATTTTAAAACCCCTCCACAAAAAAAGCAAAAAAAGCAAAATCAAAATTATTCCGCCAAAAAAACCAGCCTCTTCAGCAAAAATAGAAAATGCTGAATCAGAAATAGCATGAGGCAAAAAACCAAATTTTTGACGCGACATTCCCAAACCCAATCCAAAAATTCCGCCTGATCCTACAGCAATTAATGCCTGTTTTAATTGATATCCCATACCCAAAGGATCAACTTCGGGATTTAAAAATATCGTCCACCTTCTTAGCCTATAATGTGCTGTTTTGCTTAAAATTAATAAAGTTGTCAATCCTAACAAAAAAAATAAAATTGTATGCCAAAAGGGAGTCTCAATTATAAAATACATCAAAAATCCAACTAAAACAATAATCCCTAGGGTCGTAATATCTGGCTGAGCAATTAAAAGTCCGCTGATAATTCCAATAATAATAAGAAAAGCGATCAAGGTTTGACTAAACTCTTTTCCTCTTGTTGTTTTTTTTCCCTCAAAACGAGAAGCCAACCAGGAGGCCAGATAAAGAACAAAAGTGATTTTTAAAAATTCCGATGGTTGAAAAACAATATTTCCAAAATGCAACCATCTTTTAGCCCCTCCGGCTTCTAATCCGACCTGAGGAAGAAGAACCATCGCAGTTAAAATTAAATTAATAAAAATTAAATAAGGAGATATTAATCGTAAAAATCTAATTGGCATTTTAAAAGTCAAAAATCCCAAAAAAATCCCTGGCAACAGTCCAAATAATAACTGATGTTTTAAATAATAATAAGGATGGCCAAAATTTTTTTGAGATAAAACAGTTGAAGCGGAAGAAAGGATAAAAAATCCCAAAAGAATTAAAATAACGACAATAACAATTAAAATATAATCTATTTTTTTATGCTCTGAGATCATTTATTTTACAAATTCTTTAACAAATTTTTTAAAAAGATTTCCTCTCTCTTTGTAATCTTTAAATAAAGAAAAACTAGCCGCCGCACAAGAAAGCAGACAGATTTTTCCTTTTTTCGTCCAATTATAAGCTAATTTAACTGCTTCTTTCATATTATCAACGAAAAAATAATTAAATCTTTTTCTGTTTTTATTTTGTTTAAGAATTTCTTTTAAAATTTTTTCTCCAGTTGTCGGAAATAGTATTAAATTTTTTATCTCGCTTTTTAAAATTTCTTTCGCTAATTTATTGTAATTAATATTTCTTTCATAGCCACCAAGAAAAATAGTTTCTACCCTATTACCCAAATTTTTAATGGCAAAAATGGTTGCTTCTGGTATAGTAGCTAAAGAATCATTATAAAAATCAATTCCTCGGTATTTACCAACATATTCTAAACGATGGGGTAATGGTTTAAAATGAGCAATCGCTTTTTTAATTTTTTCTTTTGGAATTTTAAATATTTTAGCCACAGCAATGGCTGCTGCTATATTGAAAATGTTAACCCCTCCTTTTTCAAGGAAATATCCTTCCTCTTTCTTTTTTTGAAAATTATTAAAAAAATTATAAACCGTTTTTTCATTAATAGGAATTTTTTGAGCCTTTGATTTTTTAGCAATTTCTTTAACAAATTTATTGTCTTTATTGTAAATTAAATAATCATTTTTTGTTTGATATTTAGTAATATTGGCTTTGGCATTTACATATTCTTTGAAATTGCGGTAGTAATCCAAGTGTTCGGGATAGATATTTAAAAGAACGGCGATCTGAGGCGATTTTTTAAGGTTATATAACTGATGACTTGATAATTCATAAACATAAACATCATCGGGTTTGGCTTTTGGCAAATAAGACAGAACCGGTTTTTCAATATTGCCAATTAAATGGGCTTTCACTCCCCCGCTCTTTAAAATTTCATAAATCAAAGTGGTAGTGGTGCTTTTTCCTTTGGTGCCAGTTACTCCAACAATCTTCCCCGGACAATTCTCAAAGAAAATCTTGGTCTGGGAAGTGACTCTCGGCATTTGACTTTTTATCCACCTGGATTTTTTGTCAAGTTGATTCTTTTTAATATTTTTAATATCCGTAATATATGGTTCCAAAATTTTTGGTGGAATGCCGGGTGACTTTATTATTATATCATAATTTTTTAACGCTTTCAGGTAATTTTCACCTAAATGCCACTTTACTAATTTTAAATTTTTATTTTTTAATTTTAAATTTCTATCAGCAATGCCCAAAATTTTCTTCGGAGACAACTTCCTCAAAAACCTAAAAGTGTCTTGCCCTTCTCGGCCAAAACCAAGAATTAAAACCCTTTTTTTCTCTAAATCGCTTATTTTCATCATATCTTTAGGATACCATAAACCTCGTTAAAAATGAAGTATTTCTTTAAGTTTTTTGGAATAAAAAATGGGGCAACAAACGTTGCTCCCCTCCCTTCAATTTACACATCAAGCACATCAAGTTCATTTCCTTCATCAAATTCATTTTCTCTGATTATTCCAAAAGGTTGTCCGCATCGCAGACAAAGGTATTCTCCTTCCTCCCAAACTGCCTGACAGTCATCGCAAAGACAACTAATTAGGTATCGCCGTTTACAAACCTTACAAAATTTATACATTTCTTTCACCCCCTTCCATATGAATGAAATTTTAAATTTTCTAAATCCCCTTCCTTAATTTAGAAAACTTTTCCAAACTAAGAAAGAGGGAGAGAACTAGGCTTTCTCTTTTTATATATGTGAACGGAGTTGCCCTGGGCTTCAGCCTTCTCGGCTGAAGCCCAGGGCTCGGGTTGTCACTGGCCCACCCTCTTACTAACCTCCAGCTGGTACCAATTCTCAGGCAATCCGCTTTATATAATGGGTCCTGACAAGGGCTGGAGATTGGAAGAGGGCTCGGGAATTCTAGATTTATCTCAAAGAGATAAATTCTAGATTAATATATTCCCGACTTTAGAGCCTAGTAACAGCCGCAACCCCAGTTTCAATTTTTTCCAAAGAGAGCTTTTATTGGAGAATCTTTTCGCGGATTCCGCGCCAGGTCCATTAACGAGTTTCCTCGTGGAGGACCAGCCCGATTCTCCCGGAGAGATTAAGGATTTCTCCTCTCATTCCCTCCACTTTAATGATAACATATCACTTTATTTTTGTCAAGTCAGAAACCATGAAAAAAGGGAGAAAATTCTCCCTTTGGTGATAGACTTCACATAAATAATTTAATACATCATTTAAGGACGAGAAAATCCCGGATAGAACCATTTAAATTCGAATTTTTGGGCAAGATTTTCTTTTCAAAATATTCTAAAAGAAATGGATATTTTACTTTTTCTCCACCTGGATAAAAAGTCAAATTTTTTAATTTTTGCCAACTTAAATAGAAGGCGGTCAAACTCTCTTTTTTTGTGCCGACGCATTCAAAGGGTTTCACTCTCCCCTGCCCCAATAATCCTTTCATTGTCGGCAATAATTTTTTGTTTTCAAAAATATCTCTGCCGAAAATTTTCAAAAGTTCCTTCTTTTCTAAAAAAGGATAAAAAGTGGCGTAAACAAAAAGGCATTTTGGACAATTGCCACACCATCTTTTGCCAATTTTTATTCCCCGATTGCAACTGGAAAAAACCGAGAAATATTGAGGATATTTCAAAAACATTCGCGATATTTCCAATTCAGTATAAGGCCTTAATAAACTGAAATAATTTATCTCTTTTGCCAGATATTTTTGACAATAATTTTTGAATTTTTTCTCAAACTCCGAACTTTTTGACCATTGATGGTTAATCATTTTCCCCAAATATCTGACATTGCCTTCATCAGCACTTTTTTCGTTAGAAAAAATAATGTTTTTATAATCAAATAAAATCGCGCAAAAAACCGCCAGAAAAGACAAGACCGCGGTAAAAGGAGTGTGGCCATTGAGATAGCCCTTTTTGTTTAATTTAAGCAGAGTCTGGTCAATTGTCCGCTTGACCACAATCGGATTTTTAATTCCTGCCACTTTCAAAACCTCTTTTGCTGCTTTGGTGGGATTAACCAAAAAAGCATTAATTTCTTTCTTTTCTTTTTTTAACAATTCCAAAGTAACAATTGAATCCTTGCCTCCACCTACTGGCACTAAAACCCTATCTTTCAATTTGACACAGGTCTGACCTGTGGCAGATTGCCACAGGTCAGACCTGTGTAAACTGCGAATTTTAAGAAAATTTGAATATGTAAAGTCAATTTTATTTTCGTAAAAAAACTGGCCCATGCCATTAATGATCAAATCTTTCCACCATTTAATTTGCTCTGCATTCAAAAAATCGGCTCTAATTTCAATTACTGGTGAACAAGTCGCTTTCCAATAACTAGGTATTTCAATTAAACCAAGATGAAAAATTAGATTATTAATTAATTTTTGATTAATTTGATTTAACCTTTTTTTATCAATATTTTTAATAATTATTTTCGGCTTAAAAAAAATATTGGGTTCAATCTTAAAATCAAAAAAAATTTTCAAATCTTTTCCGGAAATATTATAAGAATATTTTTCATAAATAAATTTAGGATATCTTTTCTGCCAATCTTCAATTTTCTTTATTGTTTTCTTTTTCATTCCCCCAAGGCTTTTAATTCAGTCTATATAACGTTATATAGACTGAAAAAATCTTAATTTTTTTTGATAAAATTTTAACCTAATAGTCTGATGGCGACTCCTAAAATGGCAAAGACAATTGAAATAATCCAAAATCTCATTGTTATTTGATAATCAGGCCAACCTTTTGCTTCTAAATGATGATGAATGGGAGTAGAGAGCCAGATTTTTTTCTTGCGGAACTTTTTTGAAAATAATTGTAAAATAATAGAAAAAACTTCAATTACTAAAGGCCCTGCAATTATCGGCAAAACCGCAACTGAATCAGTCAAAAAAGCAATAACTGCCATTGTGGAAGTAAGTCCTAAAATGCCGGTCTCTCCCATATAAAATCTGGCTGGTGGAATGTTCCACCACAAAAAAGCAAAAAGAGAACCTAAAATAACAGCGCAAAAGGTGGCTAACTCCACTTTTCCTTGGGCAAAAGAAATGACTAAAAAAGAACCAAAAATAGAAGCAAAAGTGCCGCCAGCCAAACCATCCAAACCATCAATCACTCCTCCTGACCAAGAAGCAATCATCACTAAAACAAACAAAGGAATAATCCAGAAACCAATTTGCCAGTCAATACCTTCGGGAAAGTTAAAAATTAAAGGAATGTGAATAGACTGCCAGTTTAATTTATATCGAAACCACAATCCGCCAATCAATCCAATTGAGGCAACAATGATTAATCTTCCAGCAAAAGTTAATCCCTTTCCTACATACCTGCCCTTGCCAAAAACAACAAAAAAATCATCGCAAAGTCCAACCAAAGAAGCAGTAATTAAAGTAAATAAAGGAAGCCAGGTTTCCCTTCTTGAGAGAAAATTAAATTTTTTTAACCACCAAGGATTATCAATAAAAGATAAAACATAAAATAAAAAAATCAAAAATAAAACAGAAAACCAAACAATCAGTCCTCCCCCTCTGGGCACTTTTATTTCTCTTTCTTTGTGTAAATTATAAAAAACCTCAGCTTTTTCTCCAGTAATCGTTTTTTCTCTGGCTTCTTTTTTATAAAATTTTATTTTATTTAAAAATTTTATTAAAAAGGGACTAAAAATAAAACCAAAAATCGCTCCTAAAGCAGACAACAGCAATACTTTTATTACATTAAAGGTAAAAAGAGTTAAAATTGGCATAGAAAAAATTTAAATTGATAAATACCAAATGTCATTTTTCCAGACCCACTCCTTTTTTTCATCAGCCATACCAGCCATTAAGTAAATTTTATCTTGAAAAATCTCTCCGCCATGATCTTCTCTGCCCAACCAAGAACCTTCGCTTTCTATTTTTTGCCAGTTTAAACCATCAAAAGAATACCAAGTATCGTTTAATCCTTTATCAACTTCTTCTGACCAACCGCCAATAATCCATAATCTCTCTTTATATTCTAATGCTAAATGGCCATGCCTGGCAAACCAAGGCGGATTATCAGTAATGAGTTGCCAATTGAAACCATCTTCAGAAACCCAAACATCTTTTTTTACTTTGCTGCCAAAATCCAATCCACCAATTAAATACAATTTGTCTTTAAAAACAGTTACTGCCTGATCGTATCTCTTTGACCAAGGTGCGCTAGAAGTTGCCTCAAACCAATTGATTCCGTCTTCTGAATACCAAACATCATTAAAGGTTTTTCTCTGGTAAAAATCAACGCCAGCCATTAACCAGATTTTATCTTTAAAAACCACTACACTATGACCCTCCCTTTTTTGCCAAGGAGCTGAATTTAAAACTAATTGCCAATGAATACCATCTTCTGACAGCCAAACATCATTTTTTGTCTCGCCAAAATCTTGGGTCCAACCACCCAGTAACCAGATTTTGTCTTTAAAAACAACAGCTCCGGCTGATCGTCTTTTACCCCAAGGCGCTTTTTCTGTCACTAATTGCCAATTTTTTCCATCTTCTGAAGCCCAAATATCGCTTTTATGTTCCATTTCACCATAATTAGTCTCACCTGCTTTCACCCTTCCTCCTTCTACTCCTCCCATTAACCATATTTTATTTTGGAAAACTGCTGTCATTGCTGCATCCCGGCCAGACCAAGGTGCTGAATCTAAGACTAATTGCCAGTGAAAAGGTTGAAAGTTGTTATTTTGATTTTCTGACTTTTCTTTCTTTTCTTCTGGTAAAGAAACAACTTTATTTCTCTCTTTTTCTTTAAAAGAAAAAAAACAAAAAACGCCAAAAAGTATCAATAAAAAAAATAAAAAGAGAAATAAAATTTTAAATTTTTGCCAAAGTTCTCTCATTTTACCATTTATAGCCAATTTTTAGCCAATTTATTAATTTTTCCATTTCTAAAAAGCGATCATTATCAGAGCCTAAAATGACATTAATAATAATTCCACTGTTTTCTGGCGCTTTTATAACCAATAAAAGACAACCTTGAGCCAAAGGGGTAAAACCGGTTTTACTACCGATAATTTGTTCTTTTGAAACACCATCCCTTTTTCCGGTTAAAAATTCGTTCGTATTTTCGGCTTTATGATGAAAAGAACCGTCTACTAAATAAATATCAGCCTCAGCCGAAGCAGAAATTTTTAAAACTTCCGGATTTTCTTTTAATAAATAAACGGCCAATTTTGCTAAATCGTAAGCGGTTGAATAATTAGTTAACTTATTGTCATTATCGGGATCAATGCCGGTTGAATTATAAAAATAAGTATTTTCTAAATTTAATTCTTTACTTTTTGAATTCATTAAATTAACAAAAACTTCTTTTCCGGCTAATTCTTCCAAAGCTATCATTGCATCATTGCTAGATTCAATCAAAGCCGAAAGCAAAAGGTCTTTTACGAAAAAAACTTCTCCTTCTTTAAAATTTCCAAAATTTTCCGGAGCCTCAATCGCCTTTTTGGTTATTGTTACTTGATCAAATAAATCATAATTAGAAAAAACAATATCAGCTGACATTAGTTTTGTTAAAGAAGCAATCGGCAGTTTTTTATCTTTTTCTTTTTCATAAAGAATTATTTCTTTGCCATCATTTTTTAGCAAAAGAGAAATAACTGATTTGGCTTCAATTTCTGGCTCGGGAACGCTTTTTATTCTCACCGGTCTCAGTTTTTTAATATCAAAATCAGCTGAAATTTGAGCGGTTAAGAGCTGAGGGTTTTGGGCAATCTCCGACCAATAAAAAAAATCTTCCATTTTATCTTGAAAAACATTTATCCCCCACCAAAAGGGAAAACTAATAAAAAGAGTAGTTAAAAAAATTTTTATATTTTTGCTCATCATTCTAAAATAAAGTTATTTCTTTTTCTTTTTAATTACTTTCAAAGACAATTCTTTTAATTGTTCTTCAGAAACAAAACTAGGTGCTCCCATCATTAAATCGCGATTATCCCCGGTTTTAGGAAATGCTATAACCTCTCTAATGTTAGGTTCATTTAAAACAATGGCTAAAAAGCGATCAATCCCGGGGGCAATCCCACCATGGGGCGGGACGCCAAAAGTAAAAGCTTCTAATAGGTGGCTAAATTTTTCTTTAATTTCTGATTTTGTGTGACCCATCACTTCAAAAACTGCTTCCAAAATTTCTGGTTTAAAAGTTCTTAAAGATCCGCCACCAATTTCATAGCCATTTAAAACAAAATCGTATTGATGGGCTAAAATTTTTTCTGGATTTTTCTTAATTTCTTTAATATCTTCAGTTTTTGGTCTGGTAAAAGGGTGATGGACCGCATCCCATCTTTTTTCTTCTTCTTTCCATTCAAACATTGGAAAATCAGCAATAAAACAAAAAGCTAGTTCGTCAGGATTATTTTTATCCCTCCTTAAATCTGGCTTGTCGCTATTATATTTTTCCATTGCTTCTTGATAAGGTATTCTGGGGAAGGGAATTTGCAAAATCTTTTTTTCCGGAAATATATTTTTTACTATCTCAATATATAATCTTTCAATCAAATTTAAAACATCTTCTTCTTGCACAAAAGACATTTCAATGTCCAATTGAGTAAATTCAGCCTGGCGATCAGTCCTAGGATCTTCATCTCTGAAACAACGAACGATTTGAAAATATCTTTCAATACCAGCCACCTGCAATAACTGTTTGTATTGCTGAGGCGATTGGGGCAAGGCATAGAATTTTCCAGGTTCTAAACGAGAAGGAACTAAAAAATCTCTCGCTCCTTCCGGCGTTGATTTTGTCAAAATAGGCGTTTCAATCTCCAAAAATCCCTCTTTAATTAAAAAATTTCGCATAAACTGAATTACTTTCTGGCGCATCTTTAAATTTCTTTGCAATCTTTCTCTCCGCAAATCCAAATAGCGATATTTTAGTCTTTTTTCTTCGGAAATTTCATAACCTGGAGTATCAATGGCAAAAGGTAAGGTTTTAGCTTTAGAAAATATCTCTAAATTTTCAGCCAACAATTCAATATTGCCAGTTTCAATTTTGGGATTAATCATACCAGCCGGTCTTTTTTGAATTGTCCCCTCAATTGAAATCACCCATTCCGGTCGCAATGTCTTGGCTAACTCATATAGTTTGGGATTTTGACTTGGTGCCAATACAACTTGCAACAAGCCAGTTCTATCTCTCAAATCAACAAACAAAATCCTGCCATGGGACCTTACGGTATTAACCCAACCGCAAACTTTCACTTTTTCACTGATATGATTTTTTGTCTCTTTAATTAAGATTCTTTCCATAAATAAATGCTATTTTTTAATTATAATCAATTTTTAAAAATTGGCAACCTAAAAAAAAGAGGGTGCGTTTTGAAATTATGGCACCCTTGATTGTTCAATTTAATTTTTTACATTAATTTTTTTACAATAAACTTTCCCCTCTTTAAGATCAACCGTTACCATAACCTTTATTTCTTTTTCTTTACTGATTTTTTTCATTCTTTCTAAATCTCTTTTTAATTTTTTTATCGTCATTTCTTTTTTTAATAATTCCATTTTTGCTTTTTCTAACTCACCTTTTAACATTTGCAATTCTTTTTTCTCTTTTTGATAAACTATAAATTCATTTTCTAAATTTTTTTTTGTTTTTTCTAATTCTGCCGTGATTATATTAACCTTGTCTTTGAGTATTTTTTTTGCAAAATCTAATTCCATCGTTTTAGATATTGACCACCAAATCCAAAATCCTATACAAATAACTAAACCAAAAATCAAAAAAAACTTTTTCATCTTTTTCTCCTTTCTTCTAGTAATTTTTTTAATGTGCCAGCAAAACTATTAAAATAATATATTATTTAATAATTTTTGTCAAGGAATAAATGTCGCCCGCTCCCATAATGATAATAATCTCTTTGCCACTGATATTTTTCTTTAAATAATTTAAAATTTCATTTTTTGGCAAATACATTATCCCTTCTCTATTGACATTTTTTACTAATTTTTGAGAATTCACTTTTTTCTTTATCTCCTCATTTTCCCTCCCCGGTACATCGTAAATATCAGTAATAAATAATTTATCAACCCATTTTTTTTCTAAAATTTCTTTAAAAACTCTAATAAAATCCTTAAATAAATAAAAAGTCCTTTGATATTGATGCGGTTGAAAAAGGCACCAAATTTTTTTATTGGGATATTTTTCTCTGGCTGCTTTTAAAGTAACTTCTACTTCTGTCGGATGATGAGCATAATCTGCAATAATTTTCAATTTCCAATTTCCAATTTTCAAAATTTTTTCCTCAAAGCGGCGCCAAGCGCCACGATATTCTGAAAGCGCTTTAAAAGCAATTTTCGCTGGAATTTTTAAAAACTGAGCAACTTTTAAAACGGCTAAGGCATTAGAAAGATTGTGTTCGCCCGGCACCCTTAAATTTTTTCTTAACCTTTCACTCTCTCTATCTTTCAAAGAATACCATAATACATTTTTCACGGCCGTAGAAAATGTATTATAAATGTTTTTGTCGTCTTTGTTGGCAATTAAAATGCCATCTTTTGGCAAATGGCTAACAAATTTCTTAAATGAGTTTATAATATTTCTTAAATTTTTGTAATAATCTAAATGGTCAGCTTCAATGGTGGTTAAAACAATTATTTTTGGCCAATAATTTAAAAAAGAAGCAAAATGTTCATCGGCTTCAATAACCAAATATTTGCTTTTTCCCACGCGACAATTAGAATCGCCAAATTCTTTTAGTTTTGTGCCAACAATAACAGTGGGATCAAAACCGGCTTTTGTTAATAAAAGCCCAAGCATACTGGTGGTAGTGCTTTTTCCATGGGTGCCAGCGACAGCAATGGTAAAATATTTTTTTGTTAACTCGCCCAAAGCCTGGGGATAGCTTTGACATTTAATTTTTAATTTTTTGGCTAATTTTAAATCAGGATGATTTTTGGGAACAGCCGGCGAATAAATGACAAATTGATCTTTTTTTATTAAATTTTGAATGTTGAATTTTAATTTTGAATTTTGAATTTTGAATTTTGAATTTATTATAAATACCTCAGCTCCTATTTTTTGCAAAGAATCAGTAATTTCAGAAGCCGTCAAATCAGAGCCAAAAACCTGATAGCCATTTTCTAAATAATATCTAGCTAAAGCTGAAACACCAATGCCGCCAATGCCAATAAAATAGATTGATTTTTTCATTTTTTTTAATAAAATAAATTAGTATGGAGCTATTAATTATTAGATCAGCTTTGGCTTTTCTGGCAACCTTTGATTTTTTGAATTTCCTCAAAATTATTCTCATTCCTCTTCATTTTTCTTGGCTTATCCTCTTTTTTATTTGTTTATTGGGTTGGCTTTTTTGGGAACTTTGTCTTAAAAAACATTTCCCCTTTTCTCTACTATTAATTATTTTCTTTACTGTTCACATTTATGCCGACACTCTAGGAAATGCTTTTAAATTTTACGACAAATTCAAATGGTATGATCGCTTAACTCATTTTACTGCCGGCATTTTGGCTGGCTTATTTTCTCTTTCTCTTTTATTTTACTTTAATAAAAAAAATCAATGGCAAATGGGTTTTAAAAGTTTGCTTTTTTTAGCCATTTCAATATCTCTAACCTTGTCTCTTTCTTATGAATTCTGGGAGTATTTCGCTTATTCAGTCTTAAAATACAAAGAACTTATTATTGGCGAAACTGACACTATTGATGATTTGCTATTTGATCTTTTAGGCGGCTTAGTTTCAATATTTTTGTTTGCTCCTCTTTTAAAGAAAAATTATTTGCCGGCTAAAGGAAAAGATTCCAAAAGATAATAATCCGACCCTTTTGGTTTTAAATGACTTTCCATTAAGTCTATTTTTTCCACTTCAAAACTTATAGAAATCTCTTCATTGATTTCAGGAATTTCTTCAGGCTCCATTCTTTTCAGTTCCCACTGTTTGATTCTGGCTAAAGTCAAATGAGGAGAAAAAGGCCTAGTTTCTTTTTCAACATTTAGAATTTTCTCTTCTAAAATTTCTTTTAATTCTTTTTGAATTTTTATTAATTGAAAATTTTTTTCTGCTTCAAGCCAAATCATCCCTGGGATTTTTTTTCCCTTTGGACCATAAATGATCCTTATAAAATTTATTAAAAAGGGTTTGTTTTTTAAAACTATTTTTTTGACAATTTCAATAATTTCTGGCAGTTTTTCGTCTAGCACATATCCTAAAAAAACTAAAGTAATATGCAAATTCTCTTTTTTTGTCCAGCGACAAGGTAATTCTGGCCACTTTTTTTGAATAGAAAAAACCTTTTCTTTTATTTTTTCTGGCAAATTTATTGCAATAAAAAGCCGTCTTTTCATACTTTTAATTTAACAGTTTTTTTGATAAAATTCAATAAATAAAGAAAAAATCAAAAACAAACATAAATATCATAATTTAATGAAAGAATCATATCTTTACAAGAAACTTCCCAAAAATAAGGTTCAATGTAGAACCTGCGCCCATTTTTGTCTTTTGGCGCTCAAAGAAAGAGGAAAATGCGGAGTAAGAGAAAATATTGACGCTAAATTATACGCCCTAAATTACGGCAAACTCATTGCCTGTCATATTGATCCGATTGAAAAAAAACCATTTTTTCATTTTTTGCCAGGCTCCCATTCTCTTTCAATTGCCACAGTTGGTTGCAATTTCGCCTGTAAAAATTGTTTTTTACCCGGAACTTTCATCATTAATCAAAATGGGCCAATTACTATCGAGGACATATTTAATTCTGGCACTAATTTGGAATTGAAAAAAGACGGGGCTTTAATAACAAAAATTAATCCTCATCAAACAATTACTCATAAAGGAGAATTTCAAAAAATAATTCATGCTTTTAGGCACCCTTTTGAAGGGGAAATTTTTAAGATAAAACCTTACTATACTCCAGAGATCTCTTGCACTCCTTCTCATCAAATTTTTGCCACTAAGAATCCTTTATTTGAAAAGCCGAAGAAGATTAAGGCGAGAGAGTTGACGAATGATTACTATTTAGTAATTCCAAAAAAATATTCTTTTCCTAAAGAAGAACTCCTATTAGACTTAAAAGAGATACTTTCAAATGAGTTAGGAAAAAAATATAAAAAGAAGACCAAATTAATAAACGATGATGGGGGGAAAATTCTTAGATTGTCAGAGAAAGGATTTACTTCTCGTCAATTAGGTGAAATATTCAATCTTCATCCAAGTTACGTAAGAACTCTACGCTCAAAAATAAGAAAAGGGTTTGTTTTTTCTGCCTTAAAAGACATTATTTTAAAAGAATATAAAAATCAAATAAAATTTAGTAATGAAAAAAGTTATATTCCTCGATTTATTAAATTAGATAAAAATTTAGCTAAATTATTAGGATATTATTGTGCTGAGGGATGTGTTTCTAGATTAGAAAATAGACCTAATTCGTATACTTTAATATTTTCTTTCAGTAAAAAAGAAAGAAAGAAAATCGAGGAAACGAAATGGTTACTTAAAAAAATTTTCAAAATAAAGCCTTGTATTCAAGTTCAAAAAACCGATTTAACTGTTCGTACAAGTAAAACTTCTGTCGCCCTATTTTTCAAAATTCTCTGTGGAGAAAACGCTCCTAATAAAGAAATCCCATCTGTTTTAAATCAAGCTCCAAGAAAAATTATCTATGAATTTTTAAAAAGTTATGTTGAGTGCGATGGTTGGGTTGAGAAAGATAATGTAATAGCCATTGATACCGTTTCTAAAAAATTAGCTCTCGGAATTTATTGGTTATGGTTAAAATTAGGCTTTTTGCCATCTTTTTATGAATGGCATCCATCATCTAAAACAAAAATTGAAAACCGGATTGTGAATCAATCAACTTTGTATTATGTAAAATTAAAAGCCCAAAAATTCAGATATCAATTTATTTTTCCAGATAAAAAAATTAAAATAGATTCCCGAAGTAAAAAAAATGTCAGATTTCTTGAAAACGATAAATACTGGTTTATCCCTATATTTAATATCTCTAAAGAAAATTACTCTGGTTGGGTTTACAATATTGAAGTTGAAAAAGAACATTCTTATTTGGCAAATTTTGTTAGTGTGGGAAATTGCCAAAATTGGGATATTTCTCAGGCACCAAAGCCGAATAAACCAGGCCTGGGAGATGAACTACTGCCGGAAGAAATTATCAAAATCACAAAGAAAAATAATTTGCCAAGCATTTCTTATACTTACACAGAACCAACGATTTTTTTAGAATACGCTTTAGATACAATGAAATTAGCAAAAAAAGCCGGACTAAAAAATAACTGGGTGACCAATGGTTTTATGTCAAAAGAGGCATTAGATTTAATCGCTCCCTATCTTGACGCGGCCAATATTGATTTAAAAGGATTTACTGAGGAATTTTATCAAAAAATCTGCGGCGCCCGCTTGCAGCCGGTTTTAGAAACTTTAAAAAGAATGAAAAAGAAAAAAATTTGGGTTGAGGTGACGACCTTGGTAATTCCGACTTTAAATGACGATGAAAGAACTTTTGAAGGAATTGCCAAATGGATTTATGAAAATTTGGGTCCTGAGACCCCTTGGCACGTTTCTCAATTTTGCGGAGCGATTTCTTGGAAATTACAAAATATTCCCGACACGCCAGTTGCAACTTTAGAAAAAGCATACAAAATCGGGAAAAAAAGTGGTTTAAAATATGTTTATATGGGAAATGTTCCTGGTCACGCGGCAGAAAACACTTATTGCCCAAAATGTGGGGCTTTATGCATTGACAGAACAAATTACATCATCCACCGCCACGACAAAAATGGCAAATGTCCAAAATGTGCTGAAGACCTAAATCTAATTCTGGACTAAAAATTCCAAGATTTATGTTAATCGTCTTTGCTTAAAATGACTTTTAAAAAAAATCTAAAATTAAATCCTGGACTTTCTGAGAAAGAGGCAAAGGAAAAATTAGAAAAATTTGGACCAAATATCTTTTGGAAAAAAAGAGGTTTTGATTGGTTAAGATTTACAAGGGAAGAGGTTTTTACACTCTTTAATTTTATCCTTTTGATTGTCTTTTTAATTTCTTTTTTTGGTGGAGGAAAAAGGATAGAATCTTTTTTGATTTTGGTTTTTTTATTTATTTCTATTTTTCTTTCTCTTTTTTCCGAATTAAATTATCATAAGCTTTATTCCAAATTAGAAAAGTTTTTACAAAAAAAAGTTTTGGTCTTTAGAGATGGTAAAAAAAGATATATTTTGGCTGAAGAGCTGGTACCTGAAGATATTATTTATTTAACCAAAGGTGAAAAAGTACCGGCTGATTGCCAAATTATTAAATCTTTTAACGCTTTCTTTAATGAACAGGTTTTCAGCGGCGAAAACGAACAGGTTGCCAAAAAAGAAAATGATCTCATTTTCGCTGGCACAGAAATAGTAGAGGGCGAATTAGAAGCCCAAGTTCTTTTTACCGGTTCTCAAACAAAATTTAGTAAAATTGGCAAATTGGCTTTGGAAACTTCAAAAAAAAGCGCTTACCAAAAAGAATTGGAAATTTTTAGCAAAAACCTTATTAAAATCGTTATAATCTTTTTTAGTTTTTTGTTTTTGTTTCATCTCTTTTTTAAAACCTTTGAAATAAAAGAAATTTTGGCTTTTTCTCTAATTTTGGGAGTTTCCATTATCCCAGAACTTTTTCCGCCCATCACTGTTTTAACTTTAGCCATTTTCACAAAAAAATTTGTCAATGAGGGAACTATTATTAAAAGATTAAGCGCTATTGAAGATTTAGGCGTTATTGATGTTTTATGCGTTGACAAAACTGGCACTTTGACAACAAATGAATTAAAATTGGTAACTATTGACTCGCCAGATAAGGACAAATTTTTTCTCTTTGCTCTTTCTCTGGGTTTTGGTATCTCACAAAAATATCTTTCTGATTTTGAAAAAGCCTTGGAAAGAAGCGCTGATAAAACCACAAAGGAAAAAGTAAAAAATATCAAACTAATCAACCGAAGACTTTTTGATCCCCAAAAAAGAATTTCTCAAGCAATTTTAGAAGTAGAAAATAAAAAATTTTTAGTAATTATTGGCGCGCCGGAAAATGTCATTAACTTTTCCAAATTTTCTGATGAAAGAGAAAAATATCAGTGGCTGGAAAAATTAAAAAGTTATTCTGAAAATAATTATCGCGTTTATTCTCTGGCTTTTAAAGAAATTGAAAAAGAAAAATTTTTAAGCGAAAAAGAATCTGATTTTTCTTTTTTGGGAATGGCTTCTTTTGAAGACAGTATTAAAAAAAGCGCTAGACAGGCTTTATTAAAAGCCGAAGAATTGGGAGTGGATGTTAAAATTCTAACTGGTGACCGACCAGAGGTTGCCAGAAAAGTGGCTCTAGAAATCGGTTTAATTGATGAAAAAGAAAAAGTCTTTAGCGAAGAAGAACTTTTAAAAATAAGTGGTGAAGAATTTGAAAAAACGGTAGAAAATTTTAATGTTTTTGCTAGAATAACACCAGAAACAAAATTTAAAATTGTGAAATCTCTCCAAAAAAAATACCAAGTGGGATATTTAGGCGAAGGAATAAATGATCTACCGGTAATAAAATTAGCCAATGTTGGTCTAGTGGTTGATACCGCAGTTGATGCCGCCAAAGAAACAGCCGATATTATTTTGCGCCACAAAGACCTCAAAATTATTTTAGATGGAATTATTTTAGGCAGAAAAGCCTTTTTCAATATCATAAAGTTTTTGCGTCATACTATGTCAGGAAATTTTGGCAATTTTTTCTCAGTTGGATTTTTATCTTTTTTTCTTCCTTTTCTCCCTCTAACTCCCCTCCAAATCATTATTACTGATTTCCTTAGTGATTTACCGCTTTTTGCTATCGCCACTGATAATGTTACCAATAAAGAAACAAGAAGGCCTGCTCATTATCGGGCGAAAGAAATGTTTTTGCTTTTGGTTTCTTTAGGCTTGACTGCTTCTTTTTTCAATTTTTTAATATTTTTTCTTTTTAAAAATTCTCCTATTCAAATTTTCCAAACATTTATTTTTCTCCAAGTAACTATTAGTGGAATCATTGTTTTTTATTCTATCAGAACCAATGATTGGTTTTTTAAATCAAAACCTTCTTTTTTAATGAATTTGACCATTATTTTGGCTTTAGTTTTAACTTTTTTTGTTGTCTTTACTCCCTTAAATTCTTGGTTTGAACTTTCTCAACCTTCATTTTTAATTGTTGCTTTCCTTCTTCTTTTTAATATTCTTTTTCTTTTTGTTAATGATTTTGTCAAGAAATTGATTTTAGCAAAACTAAATTCATAAAATATGCATCCTTTAGTTTCTTTAGCCAAAAAAGCAATTGAAAATTATATTAGAGAAAGAAAAATTATTGAAATACCAAATGATATCCCCAAAGAATTTTTAGAAAAGAAATCTGGCGTTTTTGTCACCATTGAAAAAAATGGTCAATTGCGAGGATGTATTGGCACCTATTTGCCTTTTTATCAAAACATTGCCAAAGAGGTTGTTCAAAACGCCATCTCTGCTGCTACTCAAGATTATCGCTTTGAACCAGTTCAAAAAGATGAACTGCCAGAACTTTCTTTTACTGTTTATGTTTTAAACAAACCGGAACCGGTCAAAACCATTGAAGAACTAAATCCCAAAAAATTTGGTATAATTGTAAAAGCAATTCCCTCTCAAGAAGGAAATTTTTTCGAAAAAACCGGTCTTTTGCTTCCTGATTTAGAAGGAATAGACACAACAGAAAAACAAATTTTTATTGCCTGTCAAAAAGCCGGTATTAATCCTTTAAAAGAGAAATTTTTAATATATAAATTTACCGTGGAAAAATATCAATAAAATGACTAACCAAAAAATCGCCAAAATTTTAAAAGAAATAAGCAAACTATTAGAAATTAATAGTGTTCCCTTTAAGCCCAAGGCTTATCAAAAGGCAGCCACTTCTTTGGAAAACTTGACAGAAGATGTTTCTTTGATTTATAAAAAAGGAGGATTAAAAGCCTTGGAAAAAATTCCTGGTGTTGGCAAAAGCATTGCCCAAAAAATTGAAGAGTATTTAAAAAGAGGAAAAAT